>Ga0247778_1000177_pt1 | contig 111903 bp, 116 predicted proteins | sample UWRJL049202B5_FD_179939 | JGI IMG/M metagenome (GOLD analysis project Ga0247778, IMG submission 179939) | Plant litter microbial communities from Arlington Agricultural Research Station in Wisconsin, United States - UWRJ-L049-202B-5 | ecosystem: Environmental > Terrestrial > Plant litter >... | reverse complement strand
GTGCTAGTGCTATGCTTGCTTGGCATGCGCTGTCGGGACGGGAAGCAGGGGGCGGGGAGATGGGTTTCGGCGCTCCGTTGTGTATAAGCTTTGGTTTTGGGGTTTGGCCAGAGCTCATGGGTTTCTTTTCGAGGATGTGCTGTGGAGTTTCTAGATGTACAAGTGGCTGCTTTGCTTTGAATGTTGTGAAGTCTTAACAGAGAGGTAAGTCCTTGTTGGTCGTACAAGGCTTCTAGGGTTAGAAGGATCTGGACTCGGGAAAGGGCTTTGACATTAGCGTAGAGGGATATGAATGTTGTTCTTTCTTTCTTCAGTTTCATTGAAATATTGGGGGAAATACTGGACTTAGCACCAAAATTTTGAAGTTAGGTTTATGAACCTTTACCTAGAAGTCCTGCATAAGAAGTGCAAGCGAGATTCTAAAAGGAAGTTGACAACGAAGATGAAGAAGTGGCATATCCATTGCTCCTTTACCCTGTAAGAGTCCGAGTCTAACACTCCTCAAAGAATCAGACCTTTGCCCCTGAAGCTTTAGCCATATCCTCGCGGTCATTCGCAGCTATTGAAGTTGAAGCTATAGATACTCGTCCTCATCAGTAACTCTCTCGAATCTCACACTTGCTCCTCGCGCCACCCATCACCCTTTAGCCCTCAGCCTCTCCTCCTTCTTCCTCTCCGTAACATACCGCCCAATGACCCCCGTATCCCAAAACATCCTACACTCCAAGATCCACCTCCCATCCGTACCCATCCCCTCATCCGCCATCCCCACAACCCACACAAAAAACCTCGGCACCACAATCTCCTCCTCATCCCCATGCAACCTAAAATGCGTCAAAGTCTCACAATAAACCACATCTCTCCCCTCTTCCTCAGGCACAACTCTAATCTCCTGGACCGCGTGCCGGATCTGGGAAAACGGTGCGAATTGTCGGGATAGGTAGGACCAGATTTGCGGGGCGGAGATGTGCACGTCGCCTTTGGCGTCGTGGTAGACGGCGAAGGGTGAGAAGAAGGATGAGGGGGGAGTGGATGAGAGATCGAGACTGTCTATTGTGCAGGCGTATTTTTCGATGAAGTTTAGGGTTGGATTGGCGCGGGATGTTTCGTTGAAGGGGCCATGGAGGAGAATTGCGGCCATGGCGGCAAAGGTAAACTAGAGAATAACACCAGAAACAAAAAACAGCGACTTGGCCAGGGGGAGAGCGGGAATTAAGAACGGTGTTGCTTGTACCTTCGGGAATGAGGGACGATGGGTGGGTTGTATCGCGGGGCTCGCTCCCTACCGGCCGTAAGAAGCAGATCGCTGTTTGGCAACTGCAGCAACACAGCGTGTGTTTGTAACCCTGGATTGGGCTCTTAAAAGCGAGATTACTGAGCTAGAGGATAAGGATACGGTATGTTGAAATTGATTTGACGCCATTTCGTATCGAAATATATTCTTACTCATGCTGCATATGTTTTCGAGTAAGTCTGACTTGACTTTGCCTCTATTTTGTAACGACTTGGAAAAGAAAATACGACATAAGAATCATAGTATGGTAGACAATGCTAGCAAAAAGCTAATTTGCAATTTTCGATTGGAGGAAGATTTTGATTCAGAGCCTCACCACTATCAGTGGACCTACGAAAGAACCTTTTTCCTGTGCTACCCAGCCACATGGCTGCATTGACCTGTTTTAGACACAAAGAAACACCATTCCCGCACCCTCGGATATATTACAGATCAGTGGATAGGTCGTGCGGGGTACTTGTACACATGTAACCCCTCTGCCAGCGAATCAAGGACCTTTGATCCGCGGTGTTCAAGAAATGTTTCTTGTCATACTGTATGCCACTTGGCCCTCAGCCTACTTAGACCTGGCCTCACTGTAGATTGACAAACAAGCCACCATCAACTAGCAATTGCGCTCCATTGACATATCCGCTGAGGTCAGAGGCTAGAAACACGGCTGGACCCGCCATGTCTGATGGGACGCCGGTGCGACCCAGAGGGATGCGCGATTCCATGTATTCTCTCTTCTTATCATCATTCAAATCCTCTTCGTTGAGTTGCGTCTTGATGGTTCCCGGCAGCAGCGCATTACAACGAATCTTGTATTTTCCTAGCGCTACAGCGATGCTCTGCATCAGAGACAAGATTCCGGCTTTGGTAGGCGTGTAATGTGTTTGTAGACCGCCGCCGACGAGCGCTGAGATGGAGGAGATGCCAATGATACAACCGCCGTCACCTTGAGAGGCCATTTGTCGTGCTGCTGCTTGGCAGGAGTAAAAGGCTCCGTCGAGATTGATGCGGACTGTGGAGGCAAAGAGGTCGTGGTCGAGGCTGTTGGGGAATTAATTGTCAGCTCAGATGTCTCACATCTTCCCCGCAAAACCCATAGAGTCTGGCCAAGGATGGACGGACTTACTCCAGGAATTCTGCGAACTGACAAACACCAGCATTGCTCACGAAAATATCTAATCGTCCGAACTCCTTCACGGCCACCTCGACAAGATTCTTGCCCGTCTCAGGCTTTGTGACATCGCCCTCGACTTCGATCAGTCTGCCGGCTTTCTCATCCTTCTCTCGGATAGCAGCAGCTTCTGCGATCAGCGATGCCTTGTGGTGGGCGTCGGAGGGGAGGTTGAGATGGTTGACGGCAACATTTGCTCCTTCGCGGATGTATTCGAGAGCGATGGCCCGGCCAATGCCAGTAGTGCCGCCGGTGATGGCGGCGGTTTTCGAGGCGAGGAGGTAATAAGGCATGGCTGCTATTGTGGATGCGTGCCTGTGGGGGTTTGTGTGGTTTGCTAGGAGGTGAAGAAGCTAGAGGGGCTGGGAAGTAATATGGTGGGAAGTAAGAAGAGGATTCCTTCGGAAGCAAGTACGAGTTCTGCTTGCTACTGTTAGAGGTGTGAATTGGATGAGGTCTAAAAGAGTATATTAACATTGCCTCAAGATGCATCTTGAATTAGATTTATGAATTTAGATTGTTTGCTTCGTTCTCGAGCTTGCCGCTCATGTGGGGTGGGGTGGGACCTTTTCTGACAGGGGTTCACCCCGCGACTCGGCTTCTCGTGTCAATTGTCTCCGAGGACAGGATCTTGGCTCGTGGAGGGGCAGGTTTAAGGTGATTCTCGAGGTCTCGTGCTCTGTGCCCGTAGCTGTATACTTTGATTCGATGGATAAAACATGGGACGGCTAGTATCAGATGGATAATTTTGATTCAATGTTCCAATTTACCGTGTATGTATCGAGGAGTATCCAATCTCCTAGCCTGTCCCCAAAAATGCAATGCTAAAGAAGCAGAAGATGACCGCCTAGTTACATAAAAATATCTTCAAGAAGTTGTTAGGTCCTTTACACCCTGGACTATACCATTGACAACGCCAGTTGGTTCCTCGGTCTTCTTTGGCCCCGCTGCCTTTGGTGCCTCACTCGCAGGTTGACCTAATGGCCGCTCCGGATTTGGCGTCAAAAGATATTGTGCCGGAATCAGGCGGGCTGCTGGGTTCAGTGTCAAGCCAAAGCCGGGCTTGTCAAGTTGTGAGACATCCAAATAACCCTTTTCTGGGATAGGTTCGTCTAAGAACAAGTCTCCAAATACAGGCAACACACTCTTGCCATCTGGTGAGTTTGCAAGGTATTCCTGGAAAGGACAGTTGGTTTGTGATACAACAAAGTGGTAGCTGTATGGTCCACTGGCATGCGGAACAACTGGAATGTCATATGCGGCTGCCATAGCTGCTACTTTCAGCAGTTCAGTCATGCCACCTAGCCACATAACGTCAGGTTGAATGATATCAAGGTTGCGACCCTCGATCAATTTTCGAAAGCCGTATCTTGAGTATTCGTGCTCTCCAGTTGTGAACTTCAATTGAGGATGAGCTCGTTTGATCTGTGCGAATCCGTCGGTGTCATCTGGCGACAAGCACTCCTCCCACCAATTGATGTTGAGATCCAGACATGCAGTAGCGATCTCAATCGTGTATGGAACATTTAGACTCATGTAGCAGTCGACCATAATTGGGAAGTCCGGACCAACGCTTTCCCTGTGCTTTCGCAAGAATTCAACGTTCTTCTTCAGTCCCTTGTGACCTTCTTCTGGGCAATATGGGAGCGGCACTTTGGCACCCCAGAATCCCATTGACCTTGCTGCTGTTGGTTCAGGCCCAGTGCAGTAAAAATCCAATCTTTCTCTTGTAGCTCCACCAATGAGCTTGTACACGGGCTCGCCTCGAATCTTTCCGAGTAAATCCCAGAGAGCCAGGTCGATAACGGAAATAACTGCAACTGGAAGTCCCTTGCGTCCATAGAACATGGAACCTCTGTACATTTGTTCAAATAAATGATTCGTGTCTCGTGGGTCGGCACCAATCAGGAATCGTTCGAAGTGTTGGTGCACAAGCCAGCATGCTGGTGGACCTGTACATTGTAAGTCTAGGAAGCACCAAAAGTGAAGCACCAAAAGTCCAGAGATATTCGTACCTCCAAAACCGGTGGCAAATCCGACTGTGCCATCTGAACCCTCGACCTCCACGCAGAAAGAACCCAGAACGTTGATTCCCCAGCTTGTTCTTGATGCTCGGTACTTCTCCCATCTAGACATTGGGGTTGAGATAGGTGTGTCGATCAACCTATACAAGGTCAGGATGGAATTTCAAAAACTGCGTTCGCACTCACCAATGGCCTCCCTTGACATTATGATAGTCTCCCCCTGATCCAACGCCATCTACCACATATGTCCGGATTGCCTTGATAGTGGGGAAACTGCGAGCTGTGGGTGACGCCATTTTGCCCAAAAAATTAAAAGAATGATTTGTGCAGGAAAGTCAAGGCAAAGGAGGATATGTGCGGGCTAAAGATAACGAGTAATTAACTTAAATGATTCAATACAGTTAGGGATTTATTGGGATTGGCATTGGGTTTATGTACAGGACTTGCTCGAAATATTGGCAAAGAGGAAGCTTCCTCTTAGTGGGGTCATATTCGGGGCAAGTTGTCCCAACTTGCCGAGGTGGACTAACACTCCGTCTTGTGGTGCTTTGATAACTTTTGAGCCATCAAAGGCCTCACTCAAGACTCTTAGTTTGAATGACATGGTGACACAAACTTTGTCATCACGAGCCTGGACTGTGGCTTTCACTTTGCCCGATCTTGCTCCGGGAACAAAGTATTTTAGAAGGCTCTCTTGCTCCTTTGCTCTCTTCATCTCCCCATTCTTGGACTTTCGTTGCTAACGATGGAACCCCGCGCTTCCCGGTAGCTCACCCGAGCAGGGCAGTGCAGACCCTAACTTGCATCAATACTCACTCGGCTTCCCTTGAGTCAGGGCGACAATATCGCGGAAGCTCATGATCATGCCGTGGAGTAAGGTGCGGTAGGATTGGCGGGTTGGAAGGGGCCAGTGCAATTTAGAGAGCATGCAAAAGTGTACAATTTCTCGCGATGCTTCTTGAAAGAGAGACGTCGTCAGATTGTCCTACCCCAAGCCGCCTCCAAACGGAAATACTGTACTGTACTGTACTGTACTGTAATGCAGAAGGCTGGAACATGCGAGGTCCTGGCGGTCTATGAGGTCGCCCAATGATACTGTAACCCTCAACGGGCTTGCAGATGGCGCATGCATGCCGGCACTTTTTTTCCAACGGGCGCCCTGGTATGGTTGCACTGTCAACGCAAAACGACCTGCCCAAAGAAGCACATCTGAATTGCTTCACCATGATGATCGCCGGCAATACGAAGGACTTCGTAGTGATCTCTCTACGGCTCCGCGACCCTGTCCTGTCTGGCTCGGCAATGAAGCCTGTAATCTGGCGCATCGCACAGCAGCACTGCAGCACTGCATGACACTGCAGCCTATCCCCAGATTTCATCAGTCACCTGGCGGAACGTTGCGGTTGTTGTGGCTTCCTCGTCCAAATAATCTCCGTCTCCGACCTGACATCGCATCATCGCATCGGATCCTCCATCCATCCCAATTTACAATTTACTACGGTATTTGGTATTGTCTGCGGTCCCTAGCAAGCCAACAAGCCAACAAGCCAACAACCCTGAACCCTTCCTTCACCTACACCTTGAATCGCGAAATCCCACCAACCTGCGGCCTTAATTATCATGATTGGATAATACCCATCTCCAAGCTCTGCCTCGCCCGCCGATGAAGCGCCTTTGAGCGATCAGATCTCTGGTGGATCGCAACAGCGCCGAGCTAGGTCCTCTGTAAGCTTCCCCCACAACTCCGCAAAAATTTCTCTCGCTCGCCATAAAGATCCCCGAACCCTCGTCGAACACTGAACCGAAATAAGCAAAAAATCCACCATCGCCGCGACAATAGCTTTGGACGCTGCGCCTATTTCCAGATGGATATCAAATTGTCGCCGCATCCGTCTCAGCGGCCAGCTTCGAATCAACCCGAAACCGACGACGAGAACGCGTACAGTGAGGATGACAGCGGTGGAGAAAATGGCGAAAGGCCCCGCAAGAGACAGCGGAGGCCGATGTCAGTCTCGTAAGAATCATGTCTCTTCACTCACCTGATGACTCCGCCCTTGGTGTTGAGAGCGGAGCATCTGCAAATCAACAGCTCGACTCGGAGGAACAGCCTCCAGATGAAAATCAAGACCAGAATTGGCTAACTATTCGTCGAAGGTGCGAGTTGTGCAAACAGAGGAAGGTATGTCTTCCGGCACTTACAACAATGAAGATCCATTTCATTTCAGATTGCTCCAACGGAGTGTTCACTATGTCTCAGAACAGCTATCACGCACGCGTTTGAAAGTCTCCTTGAGTGTTCTGGCATTAAGTGATGCTAACTAATAGGGATTTTATTATCACGGAGAGAGAGTTCTGTTCCTATTCTCTTCAGGTTAAATTTGAACCCATTTAAGTCTAAATGTGCCGCTGAGAAACGAATGCTTTCTCCATGTCTCTTCGAGATTCAGCCCTCATCAAACCTCTCTAACCTCTGTACCAACATAGGTAAAATGTGATCGTGGCCAACCATCCTGTGGCTGGTGTACTCGCAATGGTGCCATTTGCGAGTACAAAGAGCGAAAGAAGCCTGGTCTACGCGCTGGGTATGGCCGCGAGTTGGAACAGCGACTGGATAAACTGGAGGAAGTGCTGCGGTCGCATGCTCAGATATTAGAATCTTCGTTCACCAACCACAGCAACAGCCTTCCGAGCGACCATGAGACGCCTCAAAGTGCGCAAGGCTTCAGGCCCAATGATGGGCCTCGAGGCCATGTGCCCCACGCCGAAACAGCGCTTTTTCTCCAAAAGCCTTCTACCTTTCCTGGAAGTCAATCTATGGACTTTGCCAACGCAATGCCTCAGACCCCATCAATATCCTCCTTACACGGCGATGCCTTTCAACAGGGAATGCAACAGCCCAATCATCCACACAACCAGTCTCACCCACCACCTCACCCAATACAGACTGGCCAAGCACCAGAATTCTACCACGCCAGCCAACCACCTCTCGAATCGCCTAGCCTCAATATAACGCAGACACAGACCGAGATGATTTCGGACAATGCTCTACCTCCGTATGACCTTCTTTATGCCCTGGTAGATCTTTACTTCAAATACGTCAATACTTGGTGTCCAATCTTGCACCGGCGTACAACTCTCGACGCTCTCTTTGGTCCAAGCTCTTTAGACGAAGCGGACAGAATATTGTTACATGCAATTGTTGCTACGACTCTGAGATTTTCAACAGATCAGAGATTAACAGAAGAGAGACGAAGACACTACCACGATATCTCCAAACAAAAGGTCCTTCTTTATGGACTAGAGAACTCCTCTGTCAAAGCCTTGCAGGCCCTTGTTATTTTGGCCCTCGACCTTGTAGGGAGTTCTAATGGTCCTCCCGGGTGGAATCTGTTGGCCCTCATCACTCGATCCGTTGTTCAGCTTGGACTCGCAGTGGAGACGACATCATTTTCCGTATCGCCAGTATACCCCTCTATTTACACGCTTCGGGCGATGGTTTTACCGGAATCTGACAACTTTATTGAAGAAGAATCTCGCAGACGATTATTCTGGATGGTCTATCTCCTCGATAGATATGCGACGATTGCCACTGCTTTCGAGTTCGCCCTGGATGAGAAAGAGATTGACCGCACTCTGCCTTGCCGTGATGATCTCTGGAACAAGAACCAGTCCATTCAAACACGGTGGTTTCGAACCAGTGAGCGCACAGAATATGATATAGATAAGCCGGAGAATCTAGGTGCTTTCTCATACTACATCGAGATCTTGGGTATCTTGTCGAGGATCCACAAATTTCTCAAAAAGCCTGTCGACATCAGCGCTTTATCGGACGTCGAACAATGGCAAGGGGAATATCGGGAGCTTGATAATATGCTCACGTCTTGGAAGTTCAACCTTCCAGGCGATTATAGTAATATGGCAAAACTTTTCCAACCAGGAAGTAATAAATCGATCAATTGTGGATGGGTAATGTTACATGGTGAGTCGAGCCATCGTTGGACCCCTGATATGAATTTACTAACCACGAATTAGCAACATACCATACGACGGTCATCAGACTTCACTCATCTGCAGCATATCCAACAACACGTTCCCCAATTTTCACACCATCTTACAGTGCTAGCCAGCGTTGTCATGGTGCGGTTGAGAATATTGCCGCACTAGGCGAATTTGTCGTCCAAAATGGAATGCTGCCAAAACTTGGCCCTCCATTTGCATTCACGTTGTGGGTTGCAGCAAGGCTACTGCTCGTTCATGGGTCGACTATTGAACATAAACTTAGCCCGCAGATCCAATTTTTTGTGGACACTCTGCGGGAGATGGGTCGTTACTGGTTAGTGGCGGAACGATACACAGCAATTCTTCAACGAGTGCTTGATGAACACCGAGATTCTGAACGCTCAGCTGGAGCTAACGGGGAGCGAGTGACGCCCTCTTCTGTGAAAATATTGGCAGACATGAGGCGCTGTGCCTATGATTTGGACTTCTTGATCTCGAGACAACCAAAGCACGTTGGAATGGTATCTCGTATGCCCAGTGTCACCCCGGCTAGGACGCCAGCACCGAATGAACTCGAGTACCTGGATGTGTTTGATTTCTTCAATGTCCCGAGGCTGCCAGTAGCACCCGGTAGTGGAGATGTGAATCACATTTCAAGTAATGGAAACGGCGTGGGTGAGATGGTGCCACCAGAACTGAGTAACGGGGCAAATGAGTTCAACATCACAAATTTTATGGTGGATGCCAATTCGGACTGGCTATTCAAGAATCAGACTTGAGCCTGTTCACCGAGACAGGCAAGGGTTCCCTCTATGACGATATTAATTAATCGTAAGTTGACTTGTCCATGATGATATTCATGCTACACTCGTATGGATGACTTCAGTCACCCGTGAGAGTAGCTGGTAATGATTCATGGCCGAATGAGCACAGCAGGATTTGAAACAAATCCCGGTAACTGCACAATAATATGGAAAGCAGTATAACTATATCGCGGCTTGAGTTCAATGGCGGCGTATCCGACCTGAGAGCCATGCATACCAGAAGCATTAATGTCAAGGCGACTCTTACCAAAAGCCTCAATATAACCAAATTCTTATGCCTCGGCATGATGATGCTTATTCGTGCCCTGCATTGAGCGGGGAAACACTTCAGCTCAAGCCATTCTAAAGCTGAAGCTTGATGTTTCTGAGGTACAGAGAATGTCATATCTGATAAAGTCCAAATGTTTCATCATAGCAGGGATTACCACAGATTCTCCCTAATTCTCTGAGGACTTCTCTGGCCAGTTTACGACTGTAATTAGCATTTGATGTGGCAGAGCTTCCATCTGATGCTTCCGCGGTCGCTGGCCATGGAGACACTGCTCTCATGATGGCCATGCCTGTTTTCAAAACGGTTCAAGAGCGAAAGACGGGCGTTGAAACTTACGACATTGCACATGTACTGTCTTCTCATACCGATTAGAATTAACTGCTGCCTTCGATCTACGGCGTGCCCGAACTCTGGTCGCTCGGCAGTCTCTCCCCGACACAGTCAGCAGAAAGGTCAAAAGCCACAAGGAGGCGGAGCAGATCACGTTGTTCGCAACAGTCCCCATTGGCCGCCTTACGACAACGACCGATCGCACGGTCTAGCACAAGGCTGTTGCTCCTTGAACCCCACTGGCGCAAGGCAGATTCTGGAAGTCACTCCTACATTGCGATCGCACCGTCTAAAGGGCAAAATGAGGGTATCGTGAACTTCTCTGAATGCTAAACAAAATAGGATAAACCCATGAACCTTATTTCCCACCCATGAATCGTATTCCATCCTATGAATTTTAGTTCTTGAGAGACAATCCCATTTTTTCTCTCATCGATGCTAGTGCCCGCTACACTCATGGATGGTGGAATGCGTTCCTGCGTCGCATCTTTTCCACAACGCGGCTACCCTAATTACTCTTGAGGCTCCATCTCCCGAGCAAATGCGGGCGGCTGTTTCGTCACCTGGTCCAGCTGAGAAGCACGAGAATGGAGTCATATATCTTAGACTTGCATAATAGTCTCTCGGGGAAAGGATGTTGACCAGGCTACGATTCAAGAGCACGGGTGCAGCCTGCCAGGCCTTAGGCAGGGGGGCGAGAGACGATTGGCTTGAATACGGAAACATGCAGCAAGTCCACTCTGGACGTTAGCAATCTAGCAAGCTACGAGACGGCAATGCTAACATGAAAGTAGACATGAAAAGCTACCGATTGACAGGTTCATGTTGGTGCATCCCATCGATTCTTGAGTCTTGACACATTTTCCGCCTTTCATTTGTCCGGCAATTGGAACACAATGGCCTTGCAGGATCCCAGGGAAGTCCTCTAGAAGCAGGGCCTGCTTAGCGACTACTGTACTCTGTACTGGACCACAGCACAGCCCTGCAGATGGTAGAACAACCCAGCAAAAACGTTGCGCCAGATGCCAATTCCTTGCCGAGAAAACGAGTGGAAGCCGGACTGCATGTAGGGGTTTCTTGTGGCTCTTTCTACGGTGGTAGACAGGGGTGTTCTAAATTCGGCGTCTGATTTGCGCTACACGATCATTCTGCTGACTTTCGCTTCTCGCCAATTCTTCTCCCCGCGACTGGGACACCTCAACGACATCGACTTGCACCTCACTCTCGTCATCTACATGGGAATTCAACCCACCTTATCCCGCCGCACAAGTCCGGCCATTATGCAGCTATGCCTTCCTCCCCGGCAGGTACATTTCATGGCGCTATCTCTTTCCCCTAACGCCCGAAATCTGCACTACTCTCTCACCTCATACATACTCTCATACTTTGCTACTGCACCACGCGTAAATCGGTCCCTTCAAGGCCCTTGTTGGAGCCTATATCGACCGGTAACCTTGCCGTGCTCCGCCATATTCCTTCTTTAGTATCTTTCCTACTCACTAACCTTGCCCACTATCACAGATTGTCTGGGTGGTCATTGACCATGTTACCGGGAATGTGACTAGGTATCTGCTTGTCGAGAGGCTGAGGTTTATTCAGCCTTTCCTCCTCTGTAAGCCAGCCCGTGAACAGACCACCCGTTTGGCTTTGCACTTTACTCCTGCGAGTTCTTGTTGGACCTCGGGCTAGTTTGTCTATTACCCCCAGTTCTGACTACACCTTCCCCTGGTTGGCCCCGACTCACATCATTCCTCTCTTCTCCCTGGTATAACCTCCTGCACGTTGACCTGCATACGCCAAATGCGGTTCATCCACATCCCTCTCGACTACCCACTGTTGCCTTATACTTTTCTGGCAAAGTCTCTTGCGCAGCTGGAAAGACTATAAGGCAGTCACCATCCCACGGCCCAGATGACTCTTTTGCGTCACGTCGCCCTACTCTGTCCTATTCCTTTTAGATTTTTCTTGCTCAGGCTTCTTTCTCAATCTGCCCATTAATATATTTCATAGCTTCACTGCCGTTCATCTCAGGCTCTTTCATACTTTACTGCTCTCTTCCCAATTACCCCTCGATCGCTACTTGGTTACCCCACTACACCACATCGACTTCATACAATCACCACCAACATCATGTGTTATCTCGTGGTCGAACGGTACTCAGTGTGCCGCTGCCTCTACTACAAGCACAATATCGACATGTGCCCAGCATATGGTCAACAAGGACATAACATCGTCGAGAGGACGCTTTTGGTCGGATACGCCTGCGAGAAACATTCGAACAATCAACAAGAATCGTCATCATCGAGAGACCCATATTCAGACTCGGGATATGGCACAGCAAGTCACGGATCGCACAGACATTCACACCGAAGACACCACCGGAGATGAAACGTGTTGTCTTCGGTAACTGGTTATTCATGGCAATCGCGACCTTTGGCGGTCTTCGAGTTTGAGCACTGGATTCAATACATCTTCTCATTTCGGGGAAGGACTTCCTCGGCGCCGCCTTCTGAACTCACCCTCCTGCTCGTCGGTCACGATCGATTGATGCCTCACTCTGCGCCTTGAAGTCCGGTCACATTCCCCGGGCCCAAATCCATCTCTCCTCCACCTATACCTATATACAATGTCACGACGAATACGAGCGAATGAAAGAGATACGCGATGCCATGATCCTCACGAAGTTATCGAAGGCGCAAAGAAGGGACACACAGTGGGCGCAGGCCCCCATACACAATTGAACACAACTATCGACAAGATCTTTGAAGTCTTTGAGTTTGCAGCATTGCATAGCGGGTTTCCATAGCATAGCGTCGGAATTGGGTCATTGGGCATGGTGTTTCCTCTTCGGCGCGTCTTTTATACCGTCTTTCGTTTCTTTACGCTATTTGCACTCTCCTTATTCTAATTGCATGGGACGGATAACGATACCTTGGAGTTTTGGAGGATTTTGATTTCAGGGACTATCTTCTCTCTGTTTTGTCTGGCATGACATTGACTCATTCACTTCACGGAATGATGTAATCTGGCATTCATTGTTTCAGCTTGCCTAGCGCAATATTTTTTCCTTTAATTATCAGCTATAGACTCTACAGGAGCCAGTCTCCAGCTCAGGCAGCAAAATGGGGTTTATAGGATGGAACGAGCTTGGACTCATTAGAATCAGGCAGGGCCTGCATGGGAAAACATCTTGTACGAGCAACTCTTGTCTTTCTGAGTCATTGTTATCGCACTTTTCTTCCAATTATCAGTCTACGTGTTGAGCGTGCGATCATGTTGGAAATCACTGTGTCACCATTCCTGTGGGGGGGTTTTACATGTAGCAGGCTTCATGTGACGGACGACTCACAGTTTTGGCGGCGAGGCTCAGGCAGCCAACTAAGATGATTGGCTGGATCCCAATTATCACTCATGTATTTTACAAACTCAACCTACAAACATAATGAGTACGCCTTGCCGGTACCTGGTGTACCCGTTCAGCGTAGTTAGAAAAGGCTTAGCCACAATACTACCAAAAAAAAACCTAAAACAAATTCAAACGCTCGGGCAAAATCCCCGAAAAGCGAATAGTCTACTCATCCTTCGAGGTTGATTTGAACAACTTGAATCACTCTACACATTCTGGGGTTTTGGAAAATACTCTTAGGCCACAACCCCGAGACCCTACGTGCCTTTTTCATGCAAGTTCTCGTACAACCCGTACTACACCGCGTAGGAAACTGATCATTTGACTCGGCATATCGGTGACCGGAACTAGACCGGCGGCATATGCATACGTGCGCATATGCTACTTGGGTTCCTGCAGTATCTACCTACAACTAGCATGCAGATCACCCTTCCATCTTTGTACATCCATAAGTCGCGCAACGGTGATCTCAGCGTAAAAGACAAGTATTATTAGGAACCTTATGCATCTGCTCTCCGGATCAAACTTTCGTTTTGAGTTAGAGTCTATGCGAAGCGTATATGGGACTTTGGTACCGGTGAGACGGGTATTCGGGGAGCACGTCATTGGGGTTTTGGGACGGGGCCTAAAAATAACTCCCGCGTGGCTGTTGGGTGGATGAGTGGGTACATGTTTCGAAACGGGTGCGCCACCATCGGTCTTGACAGTTGGAGACCAGATTGCCTAATGGTGCTTTTTATTTAGAATAGTTCCCAACACGAAATCTATTCTCTGCCACCCAGTTGCAAACAAACAATTGGTGATATCTTTAATTTATTTAAGCATACAATAATATTCATACCCATGACACGATACCTGCCTACCATGCCCGGATCACAGCCTCTATGGTGAATACGAAATACGAGAAAACGGATTCGCATTCCTTCATAATGGCTCAATTAAGCAATTGATCTTGAGGTATCACAAATCACGCCCGACAGCTCGTAAAAACCCCAGTATATTTGAAGGAGTCAACGAGCATTGCAGAAGCCAGCTCCAGCTTCAAGGCTGAATTTTCCCGAACTGGTGATGGGGAAAAAAGAGAAAGATGAGGTGAGTGTGGCTGGTGAGCTTTTGTGGTGACAGCTCCTGATTACCTCCGGCGCTTACGTATAGAGGGGTAATATGAGGACATATCAGTAATTGCCGCTGCTGAGAGGGGAGCGGGGTGATGAGGTGAGTTGATGCGTGAGATACTGATGATCTTTCTGCGCGACACCCCTAAGCATGCACATTGCTATGTGCGTAGTATCAAAACATCTGGAGCTCAGCTGAAGTAGGAATAGATTGGCAGCGGCGAATGCGTGGTTTATGATAAGTCGATTGTGATGCCCAAATTTCCGAATAAGGACTGGCAGCTGTGAGGGTGAGACGGAGATAGTCTTCGCTTGCAGTTCGGCCTCGGGAATGATGTAAATGCGAGCTTGCGAACCACTATAGAAAGTACTTCTCTCAAAATCGACAAGTTTGTCAAACCTGCAATGTAATCAATTTCCTCGGGCAACTGGTGAGACGTTGATTCGACCTGAAGTGTGTGCGCCGGCCTGGTAACTCGATTAGGTGCTCGGAATAGGAGTGGGGATTTGCCACTCTTGGTGTCAGCCTTCAGCCTTATCACGAGAGGTGAGAACAAGAAGTCAGGCAGAAAATATTCGCATATTTGCCACATTTGTAACTTCGGTGAGCTTCATGAATTCTCGAGATAGATACGCCCGGCTCAAAAGGCACCTGCAAAAGCTGTGTCTCGATACCCTTTCATATTCCCGCTGCGGCTGGGAAAGTTGAATTCCACATCGATACCCTGTCCACGGGCCCACTCAACAGCATCGGTGCCAACCTCACTGCACTCGTTCATCTTCAGCCGTTTGACCCCTAGCTGGACAAAGGCTTTCACAGCAACTCCGGTTATCTTTGTACCAGAGACGTCTAGGTTCTGGACATTCGGGTACAAGTTGACAATCTTCATCACGTCGTGTTCCGAAAGTAGCAAGTAAGCTAGGGATAGTTCTTCGATGATCGCTGATACAGGATATACATCTTCGGCTGGCACCTTTAGGTCTTCCACTAGACGTTCACCGATTGAAAGATTCCTGAGGTTGCCTCTTTTGATGGATTCCTGGGTGGTAACTTTAATAAAGGCGTTACTGAGAGAGGTTGCAGCACAGACGAAAGTCTCAAGCAGCGGGAGCACAATAGCCTGGTCTTCGACGTTGTTGTCTATGAGGTCTCTGTTGTTGCCTAATATGAGGTGTTTTAACGTGACAGGAAGACTGGGGATCCTGAAAAGATTCATATTGGATAGGTCTAGATACTGTAGGCACGGCCATACAGACGACAGGTCTATGTATGGATGTGCCCAGGTCCAGTTGTTAAAAATTGCAGATTCGAGGTTTGGAGTTGATTTTGAAAGCATTTCCTATTCTTGAGATCAGTTCACAATCCAAGTCTGGTAATTGAGGCGGGCTGCTATGGGGGAAGGGGGAAATGAAGCCATCCCCACTGCCAGTTCTATACCGAAATGCTTGTTAATTGGCGTAGTGAAAAAAAGTTGAGCAATTCTCCTGGAAAAAGTGTTTCGGGTTGGAGCATAACTAGAGTGATAGGACATTGGGAAAGTAGAGCTTACTGCAAGTAAGGGAGGGTTGTCGCGTCGGGTTTTGAGGGTCAATTTCTTCAGATGATCAAGCTGTAGATCCCGATCGGGAAACATGACGCCTGTGACTTCCAGAAACGTGGCTTCAGTAATCGTTGAGCGGCATGCCTTGAGACACTCTTGGACAGCAGAGAATGTGATCGCACAACTTCTCGACACATACAAGGTGTTTAAGCTTTTTGCGTGAGGTAATGATTTGGTGAGTGATTCTCCAATGACACCGTTACCGCGTATCTCAAGCCGCTGGAGGTTCTTGCAATTTCGCGTAATGAACGTCTTTTTCTGAAGATCCAAAGCCGCCCTTAACGATATGATGGCAACATCAAGCGAGTATTTTGACCTCTTCAAATGTGCTTTCAGCGATCTCAGGGTCATTGGCCTCTTCACGCTTGTCGTATCAAGAGTGGTCCATAATTTCGTCGACGATTCAAGTAAACGTTTCCATGGTTTTGAAACGGCGAGGCATATCCTGAAGCTGACTTAGCGAACGTATTGGTGTGGCAATCGCAGTTGGAAGCAACATACACTCTATCTCTCATTGTGAGATACTGGCAGACCATCTCCGCCAGTTCTATGGGCAGGAACACGAGAGGGTCGAGGACCTTCTCCGGCTCCAGCGCCCTCTTGGCCTTGTTGAACATGCGCTGCAAAGCCTGGAATTATGAGTATCGCACATACATACTTAGAGATTTAGGGTAGGAGAACCCACCGTTCTTTCGTCATCGTTTCCAATTTTAACCTTGTTCAACCCTCTTTCATATATCTTCAACGCTAGCTCGGGTTTCCCTTTCAATTGTAAGACCTTGCCACATCGAAGATAGCCCTAGAATAAAATTCAGAGTTGCATTAGGAGATCAAGACAAGATAGTCTACCTTCGAAAGATCTGGCTTCAAATCTATCATCCGCTTGGCATCTAAGAGAGCCGACTGCAACTGTTGCAACTTCTCGTACGTAGCAGCGCGGTAATCTAGGGCCGTGAGCAGCATATGCCCGGAGCTAATATCAACTGCCTAGGAGAGACCATTAGCATTTTTTGATCTATGCGAGACATCTTAAACTGAGCACAACGTAGGGAGACTGTGGAAAGAGGCCCAGGGAGAAGCTTCCAAGCCGATCACGAGGCGGAAAGACATACCTCAGTGAAGGCTGACAGGGCCCCGGGATAGTCCTTTTGCTGATACCGTCCACGGCCACGCTGGAGAGGGCCTATTCCCTCTTCTTCGGCGGCTATATTCGCCATTGAGTTTATGTTGATTGCTTGTCGTCTACATCTCGCGGCAGGAAGTTCCAGACGCGTCGAAACAGAATATCGCGAGGCGCGTTTCTTCGTGCAGTATAAGCACGTGACCGAATTGCTAAAAACACGCACCTCTTTCTTATGAACTTTCCACTTCCTGCATTGATTTTTGACATAATCAGTCTATGGTGTTGGATCATGATTAGTAGGTTTGTTGAAGTAAGCATCATGATTAGAGCAAATTCATCGCATGATTTACGTCACAAGGATTTGCATTTCAAAGCTGTTGTTTAGTAATAATTGAAATGTGGTTCATTGCTTGGAACTACGCTATTCATCGTTCAGTAATTGCAGATGCCGCCGGCGTTGTCGTCAAGGGTCCATGTCCCAGCAAGACCAACCACCTCCTCATCGGGATGCTCATCAAGCTTCCCCAGGAAGAAATCGCCCTGGCCCTGTTTAGCTTTGAACTCGCGACTCGCTACACGCTTTGCCCATTGGTTCAGAGTAGGTTCCCCAGTTTCGTCGCGTGCTTGCTTCAAGAAGGGAAGCAAAGCTGTACCGCCTGTTCCCTTGAGCTTTTTCTTGCCAGTCGTACCATCCTTGTCTTGACGAGAAGCAGTCGCAATGTTGATCTTGCGGCGTGTAGCCTCGGGACTCTTAGAGCGTGAATGAGATCTCGATTCTCGGGTTTTCATGACAACATAACGGGTTACTATGTTGATATGCTTGTCGCGGAAGGCACGCAACATTGCAAGGCACGTATCGTAGGCCGCAGTCAATTCGAAGTTAGCTCGATTAGTCTCGACATAATCGCGAATATTTGCCACCATCGTAAAGTCCTCCAAAAATCGGCGGTGCGGTCCCGGCATGTATTTTCGCATCTCAAGCAAGAAGTTATGCTTGGATGGAGGTGCCGTCCCTTCGAGCTCGCTCTCAGAAGAGATGTCCTTCTTTTCACCAGTCGGACGATGCTCAATGCCGAGAGCAATGTCGAAGAACTGAATAATCGAGCTTTGTGCATTGCTTCCGCCACTATATTGCCTAAATTGCGAATTTCCGGCGCCGTCCTCGTAGAGTACGCCATTGGGCAATCCGGCTTCAGCCATGTTCTTGCTTCCAGCAAGGAAGGGCCGAATACGATGGTAGAAAACGTGAGGGTCGCATCCTTCATGCATACGCTGCAATAGGCCGCCCAGATCATCAAGCCTTTCGGCGAATCTGCGCAGGCATGCTATCACAAGATCGCTGTCATTGACCCTAGCAGCCTCGATAGCTGTGAGCATGAGTGGGAGAATAGGTGCTCCTCGGGCTTCAATAGCGACCGAAACCAAGTAGAACCATGACTCGTCAATTGATCCAGTGAATGTAGTGAGGGTCGCCAGATTCTCGAGGTTGTCAACGTGCTCATCCTCGAACAACGGCTTGAAGTTCCAGAGGCATACGGCAGCATACGTAGCCACAGGAGGCACTTCGAGGTAGTCCGAGATGTGAAGTAACGGGATCGAGATTGCGGGTGGCAGGCGCTAGAGCTTGTTAGTATATGCAGAGCATTATTTGAAGAAAGGCGACTAACCTTTGAAGGGCTATCACCGCCCCAGATATAGCCATGAGCCATGAAGCATAGCAAAGAGTATGCTCTTCTCCATTCCGAGTCGTGTTCCAGACCGGCAGTGGAGAGGATAGGAAGTCGATCGATAACTCCGCGCAAACGCTTGCTAAGGATCAAACCTTGGAGGTTTGCTACAACAGCTTCCCACTTGTTGTAGTAAGGATCCGGAAGCCTCTCGAGAGGCAATTCGGCTGGAAGAAAACCATAATCTGGTGAGATTCCATAGTCGCTAAGGACTGGTAGAGGAGGAAGCATGCTTAATGGAGGTTGCTAGAAAAACTAGGTTTCGTCCAGACGCAAGGAGTATGCAGATCTTGTCCGATACTCCTCAGCCGTTCGTAATTCTGTAAAGTGCGCTTGCATGAACTGTTTTGAAGAAGAGGCAATTGGTAATGCAAAGTTGCAATGGAAAGGATTAGTGAAGGAGGGGGTTGCGTGATACTTATGTGGGCAGCTTTCCGCCGCCGTCCGCTTTGTCAAGCGTCATCCAGCCATCCGCCCCTCCATGCGATTTCGGCCTTGCGGGGGGAAAGGGAAAGAAAAGAAGCAGCGAAAAAAATAAGGGACCGGCATCAAAAGCTGATTGGACACCGATAAATGGAAGTGGGCCCCGCCACTCAGATGCACAAAGCGGCGGATTAACAAGGCTCCGCTTTTTGCCAAGGCCAAGAGCTTGGCTTGGCCTGGCCCAAGTCGTCAACCTTGAATAGCTTCAATGCGATCCCAAAATGATAGACCCAATGTAGTTATGGCCGCTGTTCGCCAGCAAGTCTTGAACTGGCTGTACAGTGTCCTGACAAGTGTAAGCTTCTTGCTTGCCCGAATCAATCAATCCTATTTACTAAAATCCGGCAGGAATACAAAGATGTGAACCGCACCTACAACGATGTAGCTCAGACCCTCTCCCACTACTCATCGCTTTCCCCGAAGACAGATGTCTACAGTACGCCCTGGTGCTCCCGGTATGATGGGTATAATACTAACAGGCCACTGCAGCTTACGAAAACGGTGCTTCTGCTCTGCTCCTTCAACTTTCAGGCACCCTCCCAGTGAACTTTCGAGGCACGACATATCGATTCCCAATCGTATTATGGGTGCAACATGGATATCCTCAAGAGGCGCCATTGGTCTATGTGACGCCAACAGAAGGAATGGCAGTGAGACCGGGTCAACATGTTGATCCGCAGGGCAAGATATACCATCCATACTTGGTGGGGTGGGCCGAGTTTTGGGACGTGAGTTATAACCAGACAGCCCCCATTGTGTTCATCTAAAGGGACTTTCTGACGGCTGAATGACTACAGAAGTCCAATATTCTTGATTTTCTGGCAATACTACGAGACGTGTTTGCTAAGGAACCTCCGGTCATCTCGCGACAGCAACAGAGTGCCCCTCCTCGTCCGCTGTCAGTTCAAGCTCCCCCTCCAGTGCCCCCACTTCCTCCAGGCGTAGGGGCACCACGCCCTGCTTCGGGAGCTTCAAGTGCAACAGAGCAGCCTCGACCACCGCCACCTCCGCCGAAGCCAACGGCCAATCCACAAGCATACTCTCCTGCTGTCCCGTCAAGACAAAACAGTGGTCCACCGCTACCGCCGCTACCTCCACAAAATGGTTATGATGGGGGAAGATATGGCCCGCCAATACAATCGCCACCAGGTAGCCGTTCACACGCACCTCAGAGAAGCAGTAGTCTCAGATACGAGACGGCACCTCCTCTACCACCTCAACCCCCAATGCAACATGGCAGGAGAGAGTCCCACAGCCCAGTTAGTCCAATTACCCCACCAGAAGATCCATATAGGCGGCCTTCATATGCTCAAACATACCAGCAACCCCCTCAACCCCAGCAACCTCAATATATATCGCAGCAAGGCGGCCCACCCCCAAACCGGCCCCAAATGCCGCCCTCATACATGCAACACCAACAACAACCCTATCCCATCCAACAAGGCCAATGGCAGCAGCCCCAATACAACCAACAGCCACCACCACAGCCCCGCCAAAAGCCTCCTCCACCACCAGATCTAATCGACGCACCCCTAACGCTCTCTATCCCCTCCTCGGCCTCGACTAACCTCCCCGCGCCCCCGATCCCTCCCAATCCGGAAAAAGACATGCTGCTCCACAATATCGGCCGCGCACTACAATCTCAACGCCAGCATACACGCACACAGACAACATCTTCATTACCTGGGTTAGAATCCCAACACAAAGCCATGCTACAAGCGCTCTCCAACATGCAGGCCGAGATGCAGGCGCTAGAATCCATGAATACTATGTTGAGCACCAACACGCAGGTATTGCACACGGCGCTGCGTGATGCAGATAGCGTGATAGAATCAAGCCAGCATCGTACAGCGCCAAACGTCGATGAGTTGTTAGTAGCGCCTACTGTGGTTGGGAACCAACTCTATGAGTTGGTGAGCGAGGAAAGGAGTTTAGGGGACGCGCTGTTTGTGATTGGAAGGGCAGTGGAGAGAGGAAGAGTCAGTGCTCCCGTGTTTGCGAGGATAACGAGGAGTTTGGCGAGGGAGTGGTATTTGAAGAAAGCGTTGGCTAAGAAAATCGGGAAGGGGATGGGACTGGCTACTTATTGAAGACATTGATATCCATAAATGCACATTCCAAGTTGATTTATGCTTAAACAAGATATTAACTCGATGAAGGGGGTGATCATGCTATAGTTATATCACAACTTCTCCGAGAGCCCTGCTTTTCCTTTCTCCTTGCCTATGGTAGTGCCGACTTTTCCCCTGCAAAGCATCACCATCCTCTTCATTTCGGTTACCCTCATAGGTTTTGGCTGTTTCAACCCACAGCGTGCTTCCTTGACTACCATATCCGATCCACTCTCTGTTGAGTAGCTTGCTGCCCTATCATTCTCATCTGTGACTCGAGTCACTGAAGTGCGGGCCTGTCTCTTTGGGACAACATTCCATCTGCCCACAATCGTCTTCCTGGTTCCAATCTTGCCATCTGCTGCTCCATCCTGAAACTCGTCCACGATGCTTTGGATCTCTTTTCCCGTTAGCGCCCGTCTCTCATCAAAGATTGCGACATCTGGTTTCCTCCAGGCAGCTCGTTCGAAGAAATTTCTTCTCATGCTTGTGATTGAGCTACCCACCATGCCAGAGAAACTACGCTCTTTCTTCGTCTTACTCCGGCGCTCTTGATGCCCAAAGCCTTCGAACAACTTCACTCTGTCCTCGATAGCTTTGCTCTTTGCTCGTTGACGCTTTTCCGCCAGAAATGCCTCCTCTTGTGGCAGTTGCGCTTGTCTAACGTGTAAAGTATTCTCTATTTCAACAAAGGAGGTCGGTCCCATGATTGTCTTTGGAGATACAACTGGGGTTCTCTTGCTGCTAAATTCCGGCATTGGTGGAGGAGGTGGTGGAGGTTCCGGCGCGCAGTCAAACACACTATTTTCTGTGTTAAAGGGCAGTGAAAAGTTCTTAGCGGGTATCTTTGGACGCAGAAATTGTCCCATTAGGATCTGATTATTCTGCTGTGTACGTTCATCGAATTTTCTTTTCATCTGTGCTACCTTGGATGTCCCGTCTGTGAGGTGCCTCTCGTTTTCGGGCTTTCTGAGGCTCTCTCTGTTGCCATTAAGATCAGAATTCATGAGTCTCGGTGATTTTAATGCAAGTTCAGCGACTTGTGTATTCTCACGTCGACACTCTAGGCTTTTGGCCCGATAGAGAGCCTCAATCTTCTCACTAATGTTTCTTCTGTTCTCGCTTATATGCCTCGCTCTTCTTCCTACGGGCTTTGGGCCGCGTGACCGCCCTCGAGGCATCCGTGTGGGCGTGCTTTCAACAGATGCGGTATTCATTCTGTCGGTGGTGGTATCCTGAGAGAGTCCAGATTGGTCCAGTCTTGAAAAGCTTTCTACCTCTTTTGAGACACACTGCTTTTCAATGTAGTGGTTCCCAGAAGCGGCAAATTTTGACGGCAAAGATCGAGTGAGGAATGGGTTCGGCACCGTGGGTCCAAAAACCAGATTTCGTTTCTTCGCCGACGTCGTATGAGCGGGCTTGATTGGATTGCGGGTATAACCATTATGAATTGGGTTGCTTCTCTCTCCACAAGATTCACAGTTAATATGACTTATCCGGTCTTGAGGAGGTGTTCGTGGAATGGGTGTTTGTGCAAGTGATGGCTTTGCCTTGGTGTTAGTTCCTGTGGATACTGCTACCAGAAAAAATATCAGATAAAATCGCCATATGGAGAAGGGTGGTTTTACCTCCATCATAAAATCGAATAATGTCTCTTATGGTTTTGCGTCTTCTTAAGCGAACCTCTTGTGGACCTTGCGTAGCCTGGACAGTATCCCCACTGCCTTTATCCTGGAGACGACAAGGCAATTGTTTGGCTATCAGAGGGGACGCAGAGGTAGTGGGCTTGATGGAAGGTTGAGCTTTTCGAAGTCTGCCCCTCCCCGGCTTTTTCAATAAAGAGGTTCCACCAACGCCTTGAATATTGGACGAACCTTCTCGCCCCGATGGGAGTTCGTCGATATGGCCAACTCCATCCGGTAGATCATTGCTCTTATTTCTAGGACTGAAGATTGTGGATAGCCTCTTGATCTGCGTGTTTTCGGTTCCGGTTTGACGCCGGGACGAGTTGCGAGAAATTTGCAGATGCGCTGGTTGCAGTGATGGTATCTTGATCGGGAGGCTGACAGCATCGAGGGCTTCGAACTTGCTAATCATGGAAAACATATTGTGAGATCTTCCCGGAAGTCGAACAGAAGAAGATTCTGGCTGTCTCAGCTGTTGAGGTGTATGGATCTGGGTGTTTTCGGAGCGCGTGTAGTGATACGACTGCCTATGTCTCGAATGATGATCACGTCCAGAGGTGGATTGAAAGTATGAATTGACAGTATTGTAGACCATTTTCGCATTTTCGCAAAGAGTTCTTAGAGAATTAGTTTAGTATGTATGAGACCCGTACTTTATGCTCAGCCGGAGCAAGCTCATGTTCGAGTATCAATGATTCCAAGCGAACCTGAAAGCTGGAAGAATGTTTGTATGATGGTTATCGATTTCCAAAAAGAACAATGGTCAGTGCTATCGGGTAGCTGAATTGCTCCTTCCATTCTCAACAATCGGTCACCCGGAAGGTTTTCGGAAGACAACTGTACCGAGAAACATAATCAGGAAAGAACCATCTAGGTAAAGTGTGACAGCTTAGCCAATGCCGACTATTATACCGTACTACATCGAAAGGAAAATTATGTGCGCACGATGTCCTATCCAGCTTGAACTTCCCATATCTCCACGCTCAGCCGCAAGTTTTCAAGAAGTTCAATCCAAAGCTCACTATCGTATTCGTTCATCCCTGGTACTCCAGCTGCTATTTCCAACCAATCTAATCGTCAGCAGCATGAACACTGTAACTCCGATCAACCCTTACTCCCAAGCGTTCGAGATCTATCTCTGTACTATCCCGCTGAGTGTGTGTGGGGCTTTGTGCTCTGGCTGGGCCAGTTTCGAGGGTGCAGTTCGGTGGAGCATTCAGGGGAGCAACACTGCTCTTTCGGCAGCCAATGAATTGGAACTTCGATGAGATACCAGTGGACAAGGAACCAAACTTCTCACCCATTGATCTTGATATATTTCCTGAGCCCTGGGATCTTGTGTCGCCGGGAGTTCGCATGGAGCATGATGGAGAGTTGGGGGTAACGGCAGCCCACAGACTCGAAAGCGGAAGTAGGAGGACGACAAGAATATTCGTTAATGAACCAGCAGCCTGGAAATTCTCAGGTTGGATCCACTCCACAATTGCAAAGATTGCTTTTCAGAGTCAGCGAAGGTATCATTAAACGACATGGAATACTTACATGGGATAATCATGGTACCTAACCCCATGACTGTAATGACCTCTATCTTGGACCATGAGGGCTGATTCAACATTCTTCTGGCCACAATATTCAAGAATAGCTTGGCTGTGAAAACAATCGTGAAATACCAGATCGCAATTGTTTCAGCAGCCAAAGCACCGTTGATTAACCAAGTTCTCTCGTAAAATGCCACACCAGCCACGATAGCCTGCACATTGAGGACACCCTCGGCGAATCGCCAGCACATAGCATTAAGAAATACGAGGCCCGAGACAAACGTAGCGGTGTGGCGAGTGATCCTCTCTGGAACTGTCTGTAGGACAGTGTAGGCTTGCAACAGTAGAGAGAGGTTGACGAAAATTGTCAGAAGAATCGGGAGGATCGAGCTAGTGATGCTGACAGCGGTATCGGATTTGGGTACTTGGGGCTGTTCCGGTGACCAGTACGTGTAAAATCGCTGATATGAGGACCCAAAGAACAGTGCCAGAAAAAGTCGAGAGAGGAAGCCAGTGAAGAGGCACGCGAGGTTGAGGTTGAAGAGCATGCCCCATCTTTTGGAACCCGTTGTAAGTAGAAGGACACAAAACAGCATGACCAAACAGGCACCGATTTGTGACCCGTAATTGATAGCTTTATTGAGGTCACTGAATCGGTAGAGGTCAATCATTGACAGGGGGACCGAATAAGAAGTGACACCGTCTGAGAGGAGAAAGGTAATGTTTTGGGTATAGGGGTCGAAGTTCGTGCTTGCATTTGTGGAACCCATATTGACTAATGGAGTGTTGCAGGTGTTCGCTTTGAGAGAAAATCCACTGGTAAGGTTAGATGTGTCTGATAATAACCACGGGAAGATACTCTTACAGGTACAAAGTCGTGAGAGGTCAAACCGTTTACTGAATGCGGATGACTTCGGTGTTCCAGAGAAAGGGAATCCTTGATTCGAGATGATCGTCTGAGGAGCCAAGTCTCCGGCCACAAAGGCTTACAGTTCGGACACAGATTGTGGCGACGACGACGGCCAAGAAGATCGAGAGAAACCCTGAGAGTTTAAAGAGAACTTCTTGATCTAATAGAAGATTTTGGAAGGAAGAGGAAAGCAGCCGTGGGCAATCTTGGTTTGAAAATTGTGTTTGCGAGAAAGACAGTGTAAAGGAACAGGTGGTGGTCTGGAAGTTTTCGAAGTTGAAGATGTAGTTTGGAGTGGAGGAGTAGGATAACTCGCGTTGAAGTATTCCTGACAATATGAGTGCTCCACATTGAAGAGTCAAAATACTCAGGCAGATAATGAGTTGGTAGCATATTGTTTTGGGCTAATTTACGCTCATCTTCCTTTCCAGGAGAATAATACTAAGGAATTAGGACAATGAGTTCCAAAAGGGGAAGGGGTGGGCCGGAGAAATTGTTTCGCCGATAGCTTGACATTGTTCTTTCAAGCCTCCAAGCCCGAAAGTGAATCTGTGGAATGGTCGAAGCGTGATCTCCAAATAGCTGAAATGAATCATGAAACTTCCATAATAATTAACATACAATCGCAGCAGAATTTTTAGCTATACCATCGTTGAATGTGAGACGCCATCAAAAGTTCACACGTCTGGGACGCGTGGAAACGAGCCAAGGGAATGAGAAACTACCTGGGTGGGATATTCGAGGTTTTCCTTGAAGGTTTGAAGATTCTGTATGAATTGTAATCAAATATCCCTACTAAGGGTCCATACTGATCCATTTCAGTCCGGCGACGGCAAGACACACAGGCTACTTGATTGACCTTAGCATGATATTTGTGAAACAGTGGCAGACTCAGCAGTGACAGGGCTTTGGTTTACCAATTTAATACTGGCTTAACCAAATTCGATGATGATGCAAACCAGTCTCCCCAATATCCAGTTCTTGATATTCAGTAGCCGGGTCATTGTTTTAATTTGACACTGCTCACACTTTGTCGCCAAGAAGTTGTTTGATTCACCTCATCGAACCGACTGTACACAGATATATCAACGTCTTTTGTAGGAACCGCCTGGGCAATGGACTCTACAGAATTGCGAGAGAAGCCCTCATTATACGAGATGCTGCTGTGCAAGGTTCGTGGCGGGAGAGGTACATGGTTATATCGGAAGTCAAGGACAGCCGCGTATTGAGAACGGTAAGAGAGAGTGCCAAGTGAGAGCCCAATGATCACGCCAAACACAATGTCATCCCCGTGATGTTGCTATTCAAGCGTTTGTCAGCATAGATAAATCATGAAAGTGTCACAAATACACCAACGTAAGATAGATACATTGATCCCGAGACCAGAGACGCCCCAATCAAAGGAGCAATGATGAGAATTAACGCCCACAAATTTGAAGCATGGCCGGCGAAGACTTTCAGTTTGGCGTTCAGATAAAGAGAGGTGAATACTGCCGCAGCAAAAGAGTTGGCCGCATGACCGCTGGGAAAACTTTGCATTCTGTCTGCCGTCAATATTCTTCTGTTTTGAGTATGTGGCCATGAACGAACCCTTTTTTGACATCATATGGAGCTCCGGTGCACGCAGTTGCATTCATCCAATATCTTTCCTTGCCAATCTCCCTGAATGCAAAACTCATATCTGGTTTGCATGCCTCGATGAAATAAGGCCGGAAGCCTCCAATAAATTGCTTCAGAATCGTGACGACTAGGGCCCTATCGTCACTGTTAGTGGTGTTCCGGGGAATCGTTGAAGGTGGAAGCTTATACGTAGCAACCACCGCTTGTAAAACACCTGCGACTCCAGCATGAAGGTCCCAAAGGTGGCGACTTCGGAACTGAAAAGCGGCAACAATGAGGAGCGGGATGCAGATAACGATGAATCCACAAGACCATGACGGCAGAGGCTCCCGTCTCCATGGATACCCTAGCTCGGTTGGTGGCCGAAGATCGTATCCCCCTGAGTTATGGAGGGGGCCGCCCGAATCCAATTGCCATAGCGGAACAACGCGGTCCTCGAAATAGTACATGGGAGCTATCCAGATACCGAGGGTGAGTAGTGCAAGAGAGCAGATGGCAAGGTAGTCGACACAGATGGCCTGTAAGTGCTGCGAGGAGCTCAATGAAGTCGGTCCACAACCAATCTGCGCCGTGATATCATGTTCAGTTTTGAGGCCCATGGCCTGAGATTAGATGTGAGAGGTGACTGTGCGTGCTACCGAGGGATAACGAGAGAAAATGCCATGGGATTGACACCAATTAGGAATGCTGAGGGCTGAGGAACGCTGTAGTAGGAGGGAGTGGAAAGAGGAAATTCTGCCCGAACAGTCCGGTACACCAAACTTTGTGTTCTCAAGGCTGCTGTATCTGGAAAGAGCATCCGGATGAGCAGTATGTGATTTAGGGAAGCCATGCAAGACTTGGACAATGGTCAGCCTGCCTCATACTTCCTCCTACCGTACGCATCCGACACACAATATAGACCCAGCTTGCTCATATGCATCTCTGAGGATTAGGATGAGGGGGGTTTCGATTTCGATGTCCTCGAGTTTGCTGGGCGTGGGGTAAGGAAGGGATGGGATGGGGAAGGTGAAGGTGAAGGTGAAGGTCTGCAGAGCCAAGCACGTGCCATCGTGCTATCCTTGCGATTTCGGAGCTGTCCTCGCGCTGGACATACAAAGCAGCACTGAGATACTCAGTCAGTGGTATTCAATAGTCAGTGCCGCTTTGTTAGTCCACCGCGAGCCGTCATCGACGTGGGTAGGAAAAAAATTGGAACGGATCAAAGGCCACCGCCTGTCCTGTCCTGTCCTGTCCTGTCTACAGTCATAAAGTCATAAAGTCCTGCGTCGCGATACCTTCGCAAATAATAATACAGTACAGACACGGCTCTGGGAAAAGAACTCCTGAACCGTACTCACATTCCACTTATTCCCTCTTCCAGGCCCTCGGTGCAGTCCAATCGGGCAGAAACGGACAACTACGTCAACGCTGGCTCTCCGACGACTCTACCCCGCCATCAACAAGGTGGCTCCCCACGAAAGATTGTCTGTTATTTCCAGACACTTGGATCCTCGTCCACCCGTACCCATCAACACCCCATTCTCGATCGAACGGTCATCGAGCCCTGAATCTCCAGCAATTCCCGCCAGGCGTTTGAGTACAAGTTCTAAAGCTTCAGAAAAGTCCAAAATGTCGAATCAGCCTAGCCACCCCGCATTGCTGATCCCGGGCCCAATTGAGTTTGACGATGCTGTGTTACAGTCTATGAGCCACTACAGGTCAGCAGCTTTCAATATATTCATTGCATCGTTGTTATCACTCTTCTGCTTCTTTCCCGTAGACTGACTATAATTTTTTTCCAACAGTGAGAGTCATGTTGGCGCTCCATTCGTTTCGACTTTCGGAGAGACGCTTTCTATGTTAAGGAAACTCTTCCAAACGACCGATCCCACTTCCCAGCCTTTTGTTATCTCTGGCTCTGGTACCCTTGGTTGGGATCTCGTTGCTGCCAACTTAGCAGAGCCTGGGGATGATGTCCTGGTTCTCCATACTGGGTACTTTGCAGACTCCTTAGCGGACTGCTTCGAAACATACGGTGTGAAAGCTACGCAATTGAAGGCACCTATCGGCTCACGACCTCAGCTCCCGGAAATTGAAAAGGCATTGAAGGAGAAGAAGTACAAGCTCTTAACGGTTACGCATGTTGATACCTCCACGGGCGTGCTGAGCGAGCTTAAAGCGCTCTCGGAATTGGTGCACAAGGTCTCCCCGGAGACCTTGCTCATTGTAGATGGCGTATGCAGTGTTGGCTGCGAAGAGATTGAGTTTGACAAGTGGAAGCTTGATGGTGTGATCACAGCCAGCCAAAAGGCCATCGGGTGTCCCGCGGGCTTGTCAATCTCTATGTACAGTGGCCGCGCGATTAAGACATTCCAGAGCAGAAAGACGCCACCAGGGTCTTACTTTGCATCCTTTAAGAATTGGCTACCAAGTAAGTCAGATGCCCCGTGGGCATCGGCGTTGAACTAACATGTTCATCAATAGTCATGCAAAATTATGAAGCTAAGAAGGCCTCATACTTTGCTACTCCTTCGCCACAATTGATCCATGCTCTCCACACATCTTTGACTCAAATACTGTCAAAGCCACTGTCTGAACGATTTGCCGTGCACCGAGAAACTTCTCAAAAAATAAAGAAGGCTGTGACAGATCTCGGCTTGAAGCAGTTGGCCTCGGACCCTGCCGACCAGGCCAATGGCATGACTGCCATATACCTTCCGGATAATGTTAAAGCTCCAGAATTGCTCCCCAACTTATTGAAGAAGGGCGTCATCTTTGCAGGTGGACTCCACAAGGAGATCGCGGCAAAGTATATCAGGTTCGGTCATATGGGTGTTAGTGTTGTAAGTCTCGCCCGTTTTTCTGTCTCATAATTGAACACTATTGACTGATAGAATGTAGACTGATCCCAAGCGCGATGATATTGATCGCGCAATTAAGGCTCTGGAGACTGGACTGTCAGACGCAGGTTACCAAAAGGCCTAAGTAGAAGATTTTCTTAGGGCTGTCATTAGTTTCGGGGACTAAAAAGCAAGCTTTCAAGACATTTTCGCCTACCTCCGTATGGCAATGTAGATATTCCACGTTCTTCATATCACGAAATAGATTGGCGCAATTGCGTTCAATATCTCCGTGTTAGTTACATCGCGTTGTTCGATGGTGCTTGTCTCTGTTTTATCATCAGTAGCCAGTCAGAGGAGCTTCTAGAACGTGTGGAAACGCCACGGCTGACGCCCTGAAATGGATGCAGCGCTATAACTCCAAAGCGTTTGGTAATATCCAAGCACGTGCTCGACGCAAAAGGAAGATCCCACGGGAAAATTGATACACGCTTTCTCCTTTTGTTTATGTCTCTAGACTCAACAGCTCCCACCGCGAGCACGTTTACGCCAGGCTGAAGTCTTGCTGGCGTTCTCGGACTAAAGCGGAGGTGATTGAACAATCTAGGCCGCCACACTATAAAGAATGCAGAGTTGATTTCCAATAGTGAATCTAGACGGATCTACTCCGGGCTCAGCTAATCTGATCTTGTGAGTCTGGCGTTCGCTTGCGTGATGGATCGTGGAGGAGAAATATTGGACAAGAAATGGCTGAGATCGTTGAGTACATATAAGGGAGGGCTCCGGAGGGTTTCTTGCATCCTGTAAACCCTTCGAGAACATAAAATCTTCCCACAAACCGTTCGAATACCTAACGTCCAATATCATTCAAGATGCGTTTCTCAACTCTCCTCGTTGCAGGCCTCGCAACTGGTGCCATTGCGCAGAGTGTAAGTCTCTCCAACATGCCTCCCTAAGAGACAAACACCAGCCAGATTGTTCCACCAAAGCTTTTACTAACAATCAGCAGGGCTCTTCGTCCAGCAGAGCCAGCACAACCGCAACCTCGGTCGCTGTTGCCACCTCATCGGTAACCTCCAGAGTCTCGACTGCTTCTTCCAGTGGAACTGCACCCCTTGTGGCATCATCAGCTACAACTAAAGCCGCCAACTCGTCTTCAGCCCTTTCAAGCACCGCTAAACCTGCCACAACTTCTGGCGCTGCCGGAGGAGCTGGAGGATCATCTAGCAGTGTTAAGGCTTCGACTACCGCCTCCTCATCCAAAGCCGCCAACACCTCTGCTGCTGCATCCGCTTCATCGACTCCTAAGCAAGCAAGCAGCGCCAACGATGTGAACGCGATGCAGATGACAAAGTACGTCGTGGGATTCACAGGCTTGTCTGGGCTGCTTATTGCTTTCTTGTAGGGTGATATGGGGCCTTCCAAATGCGCTTGCTTCATAATGTTCGATGAGGGGTGGGGTGCTAATGAGGGAATCTAAGCTTTGTATTCTTTGAGTGATGGAAGGAGACTTCCATTGTATTCAAGCACATATATTTGCGGCGAGTTCTTTTTTGAGAGACGTGTTAGTAGATTATGCATACGAAATGAGTCCTCGCGCGTAATAGTCAAAGATTCGGTGTCTACATAGAAGAGCTTCCTTGCCTGGTTAATGTGATGACTTGATCATAAAATGTATTCCGAAACTGACTGCCGCAAAGTTCGAGAATATAATATGAAATCGGCATGTAACATTGATGAATACAAGAGTTGAAAAGTTGACAGATTCCTAGATCCTTCTCCGAAGAGTTTAGAAATATGCGGACTTTATTAGAAAGAACAGAGCAGGGCGACTGACCGTGAATAAAACAGCAAATCAGTGCTAACACACGACACGGTATACCAGTCGTTCCATGCTCATCGCCGGTAACCCCGATAACATTGACAACCTCAGATTCAATCGGCCACCGCAAGAAGGTTCGGTGAAGATGCCTCACACGTGACCAGGCACTTCGGCGCCAAAATCCTTCGGGTTCCCAGCCTCATTGAAGACTGCCCCACCAAAGCCAACATCCACTTCGACAGCGACGCCCATAACCAGCCCAAACTCTCGAAAAAATACCCCTTTACAGCGTGAGCTGCACGAACGAAACTCGGAACGTGGAACAGTCTATCGCTGCAGGAGAAGGTGACAACTTTAAGATCAGGCGGCGAAGATGGCTCCCACCATTGAAGAGCTTGACGCGACGGTCCGCCAGTTCTACGAAGCCCGAGGGGACACGGTCAGTATAAATGGGCTTCGCGGCTCTAAGCTCACCTACTCGGAATGTTTACTGACGCGTTGTGTGTGTAGCAAAAAGCTGCTCAAGCCTCTTTGAACCAGGTATGCCCTTTTGCGCCGACGATCATCCTATCTCAGCGCCGCCGGCTAACATGTCGAAATAGTTCAAGGAGGATCCAGATGCCTGGCTACTAGTCGATAAGATCTTACAAGATGCCACATACCCGCAGACCAAGTGTTTGTTTCCCTTCCTTAACTCTGCTGTTGGCAGCAAGTATGCTGACAAATAAACAGATCTAGGCTTGCAAGTACTCGATAATGTTATCATGACAAGATGGAAGGTCCTGCCAAAGGAGCAGTGTCAAGGTAGGCTTCTTTTACTTCTACTCAGTCCTTTGATATTAACGTTCGACCAGGCATTCGAAACTTCGTTGTCAACTTCATCATCCAGTCATCTAGCTCCGAAGAGTCCTTGAAAACACAACGAACCCTCCTTAACAAGCTCAACCTCGTTCTCGTCTCTATCCTGAAGCAGGAATGGCCTCACAACTGGCCTACCTTTATCAACGAAATCATCTCCTCATGCCACACAAGTCTCTCGATATGCGAAAACAATATGGCCATTCTGCGGTTACTGTCCGAGGAGGTCTTCGATTACTCGGCGGACCAAATGACCTCTACAAAAACAAAGAATCTGAAGACCACCATGTGTGCAGAGTTCTCTTCGATTTTCCAGCTTTGCAACGAAGTTCTGAACAGTGCCACCCAAGCAAGCTTGGTCAAGGCTACGTTAGAGACGCTACTCCGCTTCTTCAACTGGATCCCGCTTGGCTATATTTTTGAGACTCCGATTATTGATACTCTTCGGACACGATTCTTGGAAATGCCTGACTTCCGAAACGTTACACTGAAGTGTCTGACCGAGATCGGGGGTCTGCAAACCGGCGGATCCCAGAATGCGTATGATGAGAAGCTGGTACAGATGTTTACGGAGGTTTTGACCACAATATCCAAGATCATTCCACTTTCTCTAGATCTCAAGACTACTTATGCCTCAAGTAACTCTAAGGACCAAGAGTTCATTCAGAACTTGGCTCTTTTCCTCACGAACTTTTTCAGTGTACATTTAAATGTAAGTCTTCTAGCTATAGTTGGGGAGTCCTTGCTAACAATTATATCAGCTCATCGAGAACCTTCCGAACCGAGATTTCCTCACTCATGCCCATTTCTACCTCATCCGGATCTCGCAGATCGACGACCGAGAAATCTTCAAGATTTGCCTCGAATATTGGACCAAGCTCGTTTGCGAATTATATGAGGAGATGCAGTCTCTCCCAATCACAGAAGCAAACCCGCTACTAAGCATGGGTGTCGGCGGGATCACGAACTCCGGAGCCCCGAATCCACAACTGCTTGCTAATTATCCTTTACGCAAGCACAAGTACAATGAAGTCCTTTCAAATCTGCGTGTGGTCATGATCGAGAAGATGGTACGACCAGAAGAAGTGTTGATTGTCGAGAATGACGAGGGCGAGATTGTTAGAGAATTTGTCAAGGAGAGTGATACGATTCAGTTGTACAAGACCACACGCGAATGTCTCGTCTACCTCACGCATCTTGACGTTGTTGATACCGAGAACATTATGACCGACAAGCTCGCTCGTCAAGTTGATGGTTCCGAATGGTCGTGGGCAAATTGCAACACCTTATGTTGGGCTATTGGGTCCATATCACTCGCGATGAACGAGGAGACCGAGAAGCGATTTCTGGTTACGGTCATCAAGGATCTGCTTGGCTTGACCGAAATGAAACGTGGGAAAGACAACAAGGCTGTGGTGGCCAGTAACATCATGTACATTGTTGGACAATACCCGCGGTTTTTGAAGGCACACTGGAAATTTCTTAAGACAGTGGTCAACAAGCTGTTCGAGTTCATGCACGAATCCCATGAAGGTGTTCAAGACATGGCTTGCGATACATTTATCAAGATTGCGAGACAGTGCAAGAGACATTTCGTGGCCCTCCAACCTGGAGAGAACGAACCCTTCATCGAGGAGATTGTCCGAGGCATGCGCAAGATTACTTGTGATCTTTCACCTCAGCAAGTCCATACTTTCTATGAAGCGTGTGGCTATATGATTGCCGCACAGCCTCAGAAGAACACCCAGGAGAGACTCATCAGCGAGCTGATGTCGTATCCAAATGCCGCCTGGGATGCCATCATCCAACAAGCTACGGCGAATCCTCAAGTCTTGCAAGACGCAGACACCATCAAGGTTATTGGAAATGTTATGAAGACGAACGTGTCCGCCTGCACCTCGATCGGAAGTTACTTCTATCCCCAAATCGGCAGAATATACTTGGACATGTTATCCATGTATCGTGCAACCAGTCAAATGATTTCGGAGGCTGTTGCCCGGGATGGTAAGTTGTGCAAATGCTGTACAAGAATATTGATTAACAATTGACAGGTGAGATTGCGACCAAGATGCCGAAGGTGCGCGGTTTACGGACGATCAAGAAGGAGATCTTGAAGCTTATCGAGACATATGTCGAGAAAGCCGATGACCTGGAGATGGTGCGAACGAATATCGTGCCAGCCCTGCTTGACGCGGTACTCGTCGATTACAACCGAAACGTGCCCAACGCTCGAGATGCGGAAGTCCTGAAAGTTATCTCGGCGATTATTACCAAGCTCTCTGTACGTTGGACCCCACATCGCTCGAAATACTCGGTGGTGCATCCCCTTTCCTTCTGGACTATCTCCAGCACCCTTATTGTTGACGAATACTAATTAGTTGTATAGTCTCTCATGGAAGATCAAGTGCCTACCATTATGGAAAACGTTTTCGAATGCACTTTAGAGATGATCAACAAGGACTTCTCCGAGTTCCCAGAGCACAGAGTAGAATTTTTCTCTCTCCTTCGTGCTATCAATATTCATTGCTTCCCTGGTACGTAATACTTCTTCCTGCAACCCTCAATTTAGCTAACAGTTTCACAGCTCTTCTCAAGCTAGACAACAGGCAGTTCAAGTTTGTTATTGACTCCTGTATGTGGGCAAGCAAGCACGATAACCGTGAAGTTGAGCATGCTGGTCTCAACATGTGTCTTGAATTGATCAGCAACATCGCTGAAACCGATCCAACAACCTCGAACGCCTTCTTCCAGCAATTCTTCGTTCCTATTCTGCAGGACGTGTTCTTCGTACTCACTGATACCGACCATAAAGCCGGGTTCAAGTCGCAGTCTATGCTGTTAGCAAAGATGTTCCACTTGATTGGTCCTTCCGATGGAGGGGTACCCAAGATCTCTGGTCCCATCTACACCGCTGAACAAGCACCTGCTGGTACCAGCAATAAGGAGTTTTTGGGTGGCTTCGTGGCAAACTTGTTGCAGAATGCATTTCCTAACTTGCAGCCGTATGTCCTCCCTTAAAACTAATTGCCAAGTGATATACGCTAACTATGCCCAGGGCTCAAATCAAGATTTTTGTTGAAGGCCTGTTCACTTACAACCACACATACGACCGATTCAAGCTCAACCTCCGTGACTTCCTAATTCAGTTGAAGGAATTCGCCGGCGATAATACCGAACTCTTTGCCGAGGAGAAGGAGCAACTGGATCGTGAGAACAAGGCAGCTGAGCGTGAGCGTCTATCAAAAGTCGGCGGTCTACTCAAGCCAGCTGAGCTCGCGGAAGATGATGACGAGTTGTGACTTGAGGAAGAGCTGAGGACCGAATTTGCCGAAGCAGCCGCAAAGAACGACGATCCGAGGCCATACTCTCATGCCGACAAAATTATCATCAAACCGTTGGATGGATGGGACATCTACGATCTCTGAGTCGTCGCTGCACGAGTCCAGTTGCACCCGTTCTCTGGATAATGATTTTTTTCATCCTACTCGATCTTTCTCTCCGATATTATACCATGCTCAGGGGCGTTCCTGAGTGAAGTGGGCTCCGGATCAGATTGATTTGTCTGTCTAAAAAGCCTGTTTTTCCTGTGTTTTAGATTCACTTCTTCCGTCATATCGCAAGTCGATACACATTGATTGCATTTGCGAAGGACCTTTGTGGAACTTGATACCTCATTTTCTTTGGGAGGGATACCAGTGGATGATGCATGAGCGATGAGAGAAAAGGTAGTAAATGAGATATGAGCGATGGGAAGGAGCTGTGTGTAGATCAGAAACACGAATACGGCAATGCATGAATGATAAGAAATGCCGTCTTCACATGATTGCGTTGCTTTGTGACTTTACTCGAGGTGGATTTTTCCCTATATCAGTGGCTATCGTACCTTGGTATGCACCATTTCTTGCCGGTCTTCTATCCGTCAAGGAACGGCATGTGTCAACGGGAGCTAATATATAGCTCCGGGATACCCCCTGTCTATGTCAAGCTCCTCCAGTTGATGACGCAATGAATCCCCCTCAGAAGTAGGAATATAGAGTCAATTCAGCGCGTCATTTTATAATTTCATTTCATTGACGCTCACTTCCAGAATCCTAAACGCCGAAATAACGGATACTGTGTTGAAGTCCCGGCTCCCACCAACTTGCACCGTAACCTCCTAACATTTTCACCTTTACTATATAGCAGTTCATTCTCTAGAGTGTCATCCAAGATCAGCCAGTACTTTTAGTCTTTCAAAGATGTCATTCCCATACAAAACCGTCCTTGTCATAGGAGCAACAAGTGGCATCGGCCTCGCTCTGGCAGAGAAGCTCATCTCCAACGGCTCCCATGTAATCGCCGTAGGACGTCGACAAGAGAATCTAGACATTTTGCAAGAGAAACACAGCAAAGACAAGCTTTCAACGTATAAATTCGACATCACGGATTTGACAGGAATTCCCTCATTTGCAGACTCGTACGTCTTATCAATCCCGTAAGATGAAACTTAACATGAGATAGAATAACTAAAGCCCACCAAACCCTCGACTCCGTCATCCTGAACTCGGGAATCCAGAAGGGACACGACTTCACCAAGCCAGAATCTATCAATCTAGATAACATAAACCTAGAAATAACGACGAATTATACCTCTTACATCCACCTCCTCACAGCCTTCCTACCTCACCTCCAAGCTCAATCTGCATCCTCTCTTATTTTCACTACTTCCGGCCTGGCACTTGTTCCAATTCTACGCTGTCCAAACGTAAGATTACCTCCCCCCATCTCTTCCCACGCCCATTTCAAACACTAACGTCCCCATAAGTACTGCGCAACAAAAGCCGCCCTGCACCATCTAATCCTCACTCTGCGCTCCCAACTCTCAGTATCGCACCCGAATCTCAAAATAATCGAGATCCTACCACCAGCGGTGCAAACACAGTTACATGACGCCAAACACCAGCCTGATATTAAAGATGGAAGGAGTTTTGGGATGCCAATTGAAGAGTTTATGGGGGAGGCTTGGGCAGGATTGGTTGAGGGGAAGGAGGATGTGCCGGTGGGAATGAGTAAAGTGCCTTATGGGGGGTGGGAGGCGGAGAGGAGGAAACAATTTGAGGGGAGGGTTGAGCAGATGAGGGGCGCTGGGAGGTGAGTGGAGGGATGGGTTAGTAGTCATATCTAGAGTAACCGTCAGCAGAGGCTTCTATAAAGAGATGAATGGCTCGGAGCTCGATCAATCGTTCCGAGTTTCCCTTGATGTGGAAGAGGAGGATGCGAGGCCCAGAAAGAGTGAAGTGTAGAGTGTGTCATGTAATATGCCTGCAGCTGTACGCTATTTATAATGGTTATTAAGTATCTGCCATGTTCTAGTTTCCATAGAATGACATCCCTGGGTATATAACGCCAAATGCAGCACAATCTCAGCCTATCTTGACCCCATCCTATTCCCTCATAGACCTCATAACCATTATCTCATCACTTCATTTTGAAGTAGTCGAATATCAACAGAAAAGCGCTCAAGCAGAGGCTCCGATGCCATCGCCCTCGGCCTCATCCTTTGCTATCCTCTCTTTTTCTTTCAGGGCAGCTTCGAGGCGCGTCTTTTCCTCGGGATCAATCAGATCGTCATCATCTGACCATTCGGAATCATCGTCAGGTATCAGAGGCAGCGCAAGCCTTTTCCAAAATCGTTTCTCGGTTCGTAGACGGTGGTTCTCAACTCTCAATTCGTGACGCTCATCGTTGTCCGATAAGTAGCGACGCATATCACGCATGTGTTCATTCGCTCGGCAGGCTCCGGCTTTTAGGTCATTCATCTCGTTCCTCAGCCTCAGATTCTCCTCGCGCTCATCGGCTAACTGCTTTCGATAGTTCTTATGCCACGCTAGTGTGTCTGCCTCATGGCTTGCTTTGAATTTGTGAACTTTCTCGGCAATGTCAGAAAGGATTTCGGCACCATGAACAGCGAGCTTGAAGTTCTCGCGTTTGTGATATTCGGAGTCCTCTAGCGATTTCCGTAATTCGGAGATTTCTTTGTCCATGTTCTGAGCTTCTTCTACAAGCATGTTAGAGATCAGACTACAAGTGAAATAAGTGAACGTGCTTACCACTCAGTTCCCCTGCTGCTGCTGCCATCAGCTCATCATTGTTTAGATTGAGGTGTTTTGCTTTCTCGCGGACTTTTCCCATCTTGTCAACCACATTTGCAGTTAATTGTTGATTCATTCGAAGAACGTTTGCAAGTTCATCTACCATCGACATGACATAATTGAGATCTGACTGGTGACCAGCCGGAGTAGGGTATCCAATAAGTCCAGCACCCGGTGCCATACCACCATTGACCCCGTTCTGATGATTCATTCCCTGAGATGGCGATGGAGGAGCCTGTCGAGGATTTGACGGCCCACCCTGAGGTGACTCTCCGTAGCTTTGGAAGTTCATATCTTTTGCAATTTTCGCACGCTTGAGCGCTTGATGCTGGTCGGCAAAAATGTTTTCTAGAACGCTCGTTGGGATTGGGGGAAGTTGAACTCGCCAAATTTGTAAATCGTCAAAATCAGAGGGTTTGGTGCTAGGTTCTGGGGTTGTAGAAGATCCCGATCTTTCACGGATTGACTGGCCCGTTATAAAAAGTTCGACAGGATTCGTGGGTGATTCAATCACTGAGGCCGATGGTGAGAAAGAGCTTGTTCTAGCCAGGTCCTGAAGATTCGATTGTTGAATATCAGGCCTCAATGCAGGGATTCTAGTGGACTCTCCAGTACTTGTGAGCGCTCTATCAATCGATGAAAACTATGTGCTCTGAAATCGAGATCCGCTTGCTGAGTAGCTTCTGGGCGTAGGAGTAGATGATCGGTCAATTGGGTCCTCTAGAGGGGTAGGTAGCGGCTGACGACTGCTGAAAGTTGCAGCTCGATGACCTTGATTTGGAAGAGCTGGAGTTTCTAACGAAGCAAATAATGGATCTCTAACAACTGTGGAATCGTGATATCCCTCCGTTCGCTGAAGATCCGCTCTACGACCGGCAGCTTCTCTAGCAGACTGTCTAGCTTTTTGGTCGACTTGTCTCTCGTTATTCTGGTTGATGGTCCGAACAAGATTCGCAAGCTGATATTCTTGAGTTGTGATGGGGACCTCAAGGGGATTTTCTCCGCGAATAGCGTTCGAGCGGGCTCTGGTACGACGGCGCTCGAGAGGTGGATTGGTAGTCGGGAGTTGCGCACCAGAAGTGCTCGAGGGGAGCTTAGGAAAAGACTCGGTAGATTCTGCAAGTTGAAAATCGCGAAGAGGCAAGCTAGAATTTGTCTGCTGATCCGTGAGCGCTGGTCGATGCCTAGAAGCGCTAGATATGTAGGTTGTAGAAGCCGAAGCAGAATGATGATGTGAGGGACGGTGTGGAATAGGGGGCACTGAGAATCGAGGAGGGCTCCCAAGGCCTGGATTTGGACCAACAAGTGAACCGGCTCGGTGCCGGCGTGAAGGAAACTCGGGTATTTGGAAGGTATTTCGTCGGGGTTCAAGGACAGGGAACTGTTCGGCGGTCGCAGGAGGTTGGGATCGGACCCGTTGAGCTTCGAGTTTGGGGAATTGTGCTGAGATTGAGTTAATAGGGTGTCCTCGGATGACCAGGTCCTGAGAAGAAAGGTGTAACCAGACTGGTTCCGCGTACTGACCTGTAGCAAAGCGAATGGGATTTTGGGTTGGGTTGAGCTCGAATTCGGGGCCACTGAAGAAAGAATTAAAGGTTGAAGAGTTGCTTTGGCCTGCTAGAAATGTAGATTCTTGCCTACCAACTGCAGCCGAAAGAGGTATAAAGGGCGGCGGTAGTCGAGCTTCTAAGCAGGAAGAGGAGGAAGGGCTTCCTATAGGAGCTTCAGAAGCATTCGTTGACACAGGCGTAGATCGAGGTGTGTCTCCCAGTGGTGAATGAACGACAGTGACAACCGAGGAATCAGAACCGCAATCAGAATCAGAATCAGAATCAGGATCAGGATCAGAATCTGCGTGTTTGTATGTGTATTGTTCCTCCTCAGCGCAACTCGTCGCTGTCGTATCGGTAGTGGGAGTGGGAGTTGGAGTTGGAGTTGGAGTTGGAGTGTTTTCGCAGTCTGGAACATGATCCTGGTCTGCCATCCTGTTGCGCTAAGGTTGCTTACAGTACTGCGGCTCCGGCACTGGCGCTGTTTGGCTTCTAGCTACATTAGGGTCCAGGCTTCAGCCCCTAAAAAGTCCTAGGCTTTAGCGACTCAGCCGCGGAACGCAAGGTAAGGTACAAGCAAGGCTAGCAGTTCAGTTGAGGGGACTTGAGGGGGTTGGAGACAACACTACAAAGCAGATGCGGATCGAGAACAGCTAGGTATTTGAGGGACTGCCTTAACTGCCTCAACTGCCTCAACTGCCTCTATAGCTTGTGTTGTGACCTATACGAGCCAGCTCGAAAATTTCGATATGAATAGCAGTCTAATCCGCTCCGAGTTAGCGTGCTGAATCGCGACATTCGCCGCAGGGAAGTTGCTATCATCCGCTTTAATTCACATCATTCACTATTCACTAGCAGATGAAGTACTTCATATCAGGGCAAAATGAACTACAAGCTTTTAATTCTCCCGGCCCCGAGAAGAATCAACACCTCTATTTCTGAACTTCTAACCCATGGGTCCAGGAGGAAGAAATCGGTCGCATCTCAATCCAGAAACCAGAAAGAGAAAAAGAAATAAAAACCGTCACCAATTTTCCCATCACCCTCCATTCTTCCATCAGTTGGCAAGCCCATCCCAGCGCTCATAGACTAAAGCTGTGAAAACCCATCTGCTCCAACTCCCTAGGCATGCCTTACGGTGCCAATCCGTACGTCTTGAACCAATCCACCACTATCCTCAGGTCTTCCAATGTGACATCCGCGAAGAAAGCGTGTGGCTCGCTCGCATCTCCAATCTGATCAAGAACTACGAGCGGCCCCTTGAACTGGACTGAACCCTTTCCTTCCGACGTCTCCATGGCGCTTAGATTTGGCTGTCATCCATCGCTGCGAAAGTTGTCTCGACAATGAATGATGACAGTGTGGTCGATGTCCAGCGACCGGTACTCGTTGGAGGTGATGATCATTCGTCCCGCAGACGGGTTGTCATTTCCAAGATGAGTTTCTACCTGAGGAAGATGAAATGCATTTTCATCGCCGGGAAGCCGAATCGTCTTGCATTCCACCTAGAGTAGGCGCGGAGCCTTCGAATCGGCAGGGAAGAGGATGCCGAGCTTGTGTTCTCCAGATGGTCTTGCAGAGACGCTTCCGAGAGCTTTGCAGAGGAGTTTTATGGATGCGCCAATCGACTTTTTGGCATTCGGCTCCGCAATACTGCGACAACTTGCACGTGGAACAGGCTTTTGCGTTAGCAGAGCCGCAGATAATGCACTTGAGCGTAGCCATTTGGAATTTAATGTAGAGGAAATTGATTCCTACAGTATTAAGTGGTGGATAATAAGACGATTCGAAGGTACTGGTGGTATTGAAAAGGAGCTGATTGCTAGAAAGCAAACGGAGATAGATTGGTTGCCAGGGATCTACTATGGTTGCTCGTTACACAAGTTTGACCCCCCCCACTTCTTTCTACCAGGTTCTTTTCAGAAGCCTGATTTCAGATCAAGTACTGCTTTCGTTCGTATATGTCTACTGTATAGAGAAGGCATCATCTTGCTCAAGTTCCTCCGCTAGAGATTGACGCAATCCCACCTGTGTGGGATTTCCTTAAGTTCTTCGTTCCCAACCTTAGAATATTTCAGAATTACTGAAAGCAGAAGTACCTCCACAAAGTACTGCAATCTAATAACAAAGAATGAAATGATTTTCTGCTACATAGTTAGTACTCATTTATTTGTTCAAGGAACGTAAAACGGTATTTGAGTCATCCCATTTTGTCGTATTGTCATTTCTGAAAATTGAAACTCGCAATTTCATTGCCGAAAACCCATCACTTCACGCCTTCTCCCGACGTCACCCCAAAATGGACTGGTTTAAGAAGCGATCTCCTTATATCGGATATAATGCAACCGCTTCTGATGTTAGAATGATCAACAATTTGACTGGTCGTGCCTCACGTGGTAGGACTTTTGGCAAGTCGCGCTTCTACAATCAAACGAATTGGGTTCACCTGAGATCGACCTGGACGAATTGTCGGATGACCTGGTGAAAGGGTCTCCAAGGGTTCGAAATGTCCGAAGCGCCGGGCGACTAACTGATTTGAGGTATGATAGAGCATGATGCAAACAAATCCCGAAAAATTAGTAGATTAGCACAACAGCCTTGTATTCATACTTCAATTAAGTTGGCTTTCAATGATGAAGTCTGTTAGTGGCTATGAGTCACTTAGAATTTTATAGTTTGAAGTTATGATTGAAGTTGAAGCCGAGAAATTGTAGAAGTGAGGTCGCTGATTTGAAAATCATTGAAAGAACGACCGGTAGCATGTGAGTGGAAGGGATTTATTTTCCACAGTATCTCGAGGGAGCAACCCAACGTATAATTCCTCACATGGAGTAAATATTGAAATGCCAGACCTGAAAAAAGCTCACATTCCGCGAGACAGAATCCTACGCCAGACGCTCTTGCTTCATTTGAGCGAGCGAACTACCACTGAGGCTGCAGCGTTCAATACGCTTTTCTACAAACGCTTACGGTGGATCCGAAGACTGAGATGGCATGAATAAAGGACACAAACTTTGTATTGGAGAGCGAAGATAAATTTTTGCCCTAGAACACCCAGATACCGTCACAAGATTTCAAGATGAGCCTCCCAACTCTGGTCATGACAGTATCATAGAGCCTAAAAGCCAACACATCCCCCAACTAATTCAAGCTGATCAAGGGTAGGCAGGAGTGCTCTTTCGTGCCAAAAGGAGAGGTAACGCCAGCCCACAATTCTCCATAGGTAGTCGTCATCTTCTTCTTGAACTCCTCCAACCACGTCTCGAAAGCTCCCCAGTTCAATGTCTTCAACACTATAGTTCTTCTCTGCTGCTCGGGAATGACTTCTTCCATCTCTGTAAAAGCTTCCATGACCGGGTATTGCATATATTCTGCAAGGGCCCAAGCTTGCTCTCGACTGAGGTTTTTTCCATCCTGCCTAACGAGTAGGACATTGCCAACTGTCGATTGCCACTCCGGCGGTGCAAATCCCCACATCTTAGCCTTCTTTGGATTAACGGTCAAATTTTAGAAAGTTGCTGGTTGATTAGCGAGTCCTCTGGCCCATGCTGAGTCTAAGGGCAATCTGTGTACCAGGAAAGGAAGTCCCATGAAACGCGAGGCTTAGGTCGGGTGACTGCTTCCAGATGGCGTAGTCTTTTGCGACTTGTGCTTCGTAGTACCTTTCGGATCTCTTGTTCTCCCTTCCGTTAGCTTTAAGATCTCCGTCACATCTTATGATAACTCCCTTGACCTTTCCACTTTCATTTAGAGACAGCGTTCCGAAAGCCAACTGATGCTCCGTGCCCCGTTTGATATCCAAGCCGTAATGACTCAAATAATCGACCGCCATCCTCAAATCACCTAACGTAACGTTTTGAAACTTCTCGATCCAATCAAAGCGGTCTTTGGTGCGTAAACAGCTCATTATCAGAATAAGACCCCGCCAATCATATGGCAACTTCCAATTTGTCAATGCAAGGGATGCCCGATTTGGTTTACTACCGTCGTTCAAGTAGTTGTTTCTAACGAACAATTGAACGTTGTGATCCAGTTCGTATCCCCTGATCGTAATTTTAGGGATTGTGACCTGTTCTTCTTGGGCTTCTCCTAGCAAATACAAAGTGTCATGTTTCTCCCCACGGTATGACACCCAGACCAACTTTAGAGTAGGACTGTCGGCGGGCAAGAGAATTGCAAGTTTTGCTAGAGAGCTTTCAGGCGTAGCAGAGACTTCGGTGAATTGCTTGCAGAGGAGTTTGTGGACGGCCCAGTCGATCTTCTGGCACGCTTTCGAGCAGTAGTCGGCAGATTTGCAGGATTTGCAGGCGTTGGCTCCGCTCTTGCTACACATGAGGCAGATTGAAGGTGGCATTTTGCTGTGTGAGGAAATTGTCTTCTGGGAGCGAAAGCTGGTTGTAGTTGAAAGTTGGGAGCATTAGGAATGGGTTTAGGAGATGTGATAGTGGCCCGTGCCACGAAACGAACTTTGTTAGGACCAGTGAATACTTAATGAAGAAGGAACACCTTCGCGAGGTGTGAGTGAGTTCAATATTGAATGTGAGCTTCACCAAAGTTTCGATCGCGTTCGATGTGGACGAGACAAATGGATTTCGATCAGGAAACCACGCGCCCTTTTTCTTTCGCTTCGCTTCCCTAGCCAAGTCGAGGTTGGAACAGGAAGCACTTGACAACGTGTCTGCTCTGGCCTAGATCAATAAAGGCTTTCGGTCTGAAGATAGGTGTTGGTACTAGACGCCACGAAGATGGACGAATACGTACCCACTTCCCGCTGTCTCTTGGTCTACGAATGGGCTGATCTGGTGAAGAACGTGTGGGCTCCTACCAGTATGTCATTGGGCAATTCGTTCTTTCTTGAGACCTCAGTCTCATCTAGCAACCGATAGATAGAGAATGGGAGACCTCTCCATCAATCCGAGCATCCAAATGCCTTCTCTCATTTCACACTAACCAGAAACACACCACGCACTCGAATTCTCATCTCTCACCAACGAATCGAAGTAAATGGCCGCAGCCTGCCCAGGAAATAGTATTACGGTGCGGTTCTGGATGGAGACTTCCATATTCCGCCAAGCCATAGCTGGAATTGGACCGCAACTCTTAGAGAGAAAGATTACTGAACACCACAATAGAATCATCTTCTAGTTGAGGCACACGGTTCATTGAGGGGCTAGATGCGAAAAAGAGAGCACACATTGCTCGATCCCTCAAAGATCACACAGGCGCCAGCTCCTTCACCGTGGCTACTACCAGTACTTCCAAATCAAGGTACCCCCGAAACAACAATATAAGCAGAAGTTCACTCAAAGCAACATAGCAATCACAAAGGCTTCAAACTCATAAACACACTATCAATCCCCAGATGAAAAACATCCAAAAGAACCCCGACAACTCAGTAACTTCATATCCCAGAAACTCCAAACCTCTCATCCGACAACTACGAATAAGAAACCAACACCCCTCAGCCTCACACCCAAGATGGACACGACCCCCTGTCACTGTTGCACGTCGCGCACCAAAGGCAGCCAAAAAGTTGCACATCGCACCTGACGTAGGGGGGCTATGCAAAACACAAACAAGGCATAACATCCGATGCGATGACAGGAAGGCTGAGAACTCAAATCGGTGCGAAGTGCAACGAAAATTGGAAAGGTTGCCTCCTCGGGAGGGATCAGCTCATCTATTGTGAGACCTTGCGATTTTGGGCACTTGCCCCGAAAGCTAATATCCTTGAAACTAGCGGCAGAAACTCAAAAGTGTTATATGTCACGGAATATGATAAGGTAAGAATTGCGTGGGAAGTGGTATGGCTTTTGACACAATATCTTAATTGCTCTATCTCTCGAACACCCAGCCTAGTAGCTATGCATTTCACTGCATCATGATGTTCCCCAATGTAACCCAAGCCCAATTCATCCCCTTCGTAAGTTGCAAACCAGGCTGGTTGTAATCATATATCTTAAACAATTTCCATCATTTCAATCCCAAATCCACGGAACGAATGTGCTAGCAGGCCTACTCAAGGAAGCCTTCCCAAGCAATCATAACAGCAGTAGAGCGCCAAAAAGGAACGCGTACCCCAAGCACATCGCAAAAAGCCAAAATGCAAATCTTGAATACAATCCAAGTTTGTTCTGCATTCTCCTCTCCTCCACTGTTCCATGAGATCCGTCGTCGAAGTAAAGAAAAAAGAATGAAGTATTGCACTTGTATCTCAAAAATCGATATTAAGGATCGGTAGTTTCGTCGTTATCGGTCGTAAAAGGTAAAAGCAGGGCAATATGCACAGTCGAATGCAATCTCAAATTGGCACAATAACAAGGAATGACCGGATATCAACCTCTAGGGATCTACCCTTGTTGACAACTTTTTGTTTATTAGCTCTTTAAAAGACAGAGCTTTTGCGCTTCTCAGCCGATGTGAGAACGAGCATTGGGGCCTTGCGTTGACCATCAACGGGTTCAGATTTCTTGCCTCCATTCTTGAAAACAGCAGCAAAGCTGCCTCCAACCGAAGAACCCTCATCACTGCTGACGCTGGCAGTGGTGAAGTTGCTATCCATCGATGCTATTGACTTTCGCTCTAGAGAATGCTCCTTTTGACGGGAGGATGGGCGATCAGATCCAATAGCGCCATGTGCCGAAGTTCTAGAACTACCCAGACTTGGTCGACCGGAAAGACTTCCACTTCCACTACGACCACTGTCAGAATCGTTGTCCGACGAAACAGAGAAGGTAATTTCTCCAGCCTCAGAGACAGGAGACATGCTACCAGAGCTGGTCCCTGGTGCTCTTCGGCGCTCCATTCCTGCGCGGACAAGATTGTGAACTGCACTCCGGCGAGTTCGGGTAGCAAAGTTCTTGCTGCCTTCGAATTTGGTCGTAGGCTTTGCCTTCAGCTCGTCCAACGAAGGTGGGCCACGGGGTTGGCGAATGGGATGTTCACCAGCACGGCCTTGACCAGGGCCAAACCCGGTCGCGGTTGGTGTGGACGGGAAGCCTTGACTCTTGGGCAACATTGCCGATCTCGGACCATCAATTGGGGATGCGGTATCGATTCCAACAGCCATTGAGTTTGCCTTGCGATGGCCACGGCGGAACGCACCAGCGGATGGTGGTGGCAATGGAGCATGATCTTGTGGAGGCGATTGTGACTTCTTTGGAGGACTAATGCTGCGGGCGAAGGTTGGCGTGTCGGACTGAGGTGGTGGTGAGACCTGGAATCTTGGTGTACCGGGTTGCTGAGGTGGCGAGTAATTGACTGATTGCTGGACCTGTTGGTTTGCATACTGGCTTTGCTCGTCCATGAAGTAGCTTTGCTGGCCAGTAGCCGGGTTGTAGTACGAGTAGACACCCGGTTGAGCACCCATGACCGGCGTGATGATCGGCTGCATGTTGCTCTTGACTTGCTGCTGTTGATACATGCCCATGTTCATGTTCTGGGGTGTGATCGGAGGAGTAGCAAACTGTTGATGGTTTCCCATACCCAAGTTTAAGCCCTGGAATTGCTGGGCAGCTGCCTGGACGTTCATGAGTTGCTGCTGAAGACGTTGCTGTTGCTCTGCGAGGTACATGTTGGTAGCAACAAGTTGGGCATACAGATTTGGGTCCATCTCTTCCTGAACGTGCTGATCAATCTGGATCTCTGGTGGTGCCAGGATCTGCTCGGGGACCGGGTACATCTGACGGTTGTTGTTCATCTGGTTGTAACCGTTCTGCTGGCTAGAGTAGCCGGAGGTCTTCGGGCCTCCATATGTTTCCCTATCGGCATAAATGCTTCCAGCAAGGCCGGTGTTGTGTTGCAGCTGGGTAGGAGGTGCAGTTGAAGGGAAGGTGCTCGACGTGGCCGACTTTGGAGCTGTTCTCAATCCTGCAAGCAAGTGAGACCGGGATGTGCGAGGCGTTGGGGCACCGTTGTCTTGAGGGTCGGATGGCTTGGTGTCAAATGAGAGTCGCTTGAGGTTGGCACCATTGGCCCGTCTGGATGCAAAGCCAGAACCGGGCATTCCCAATCCATTGCTGGACGGGAAGTTGTTGTAGGACATCTGAGCAAGACCGCCTGCGTCCATACTCATGTTGTGATGTTGTACAGGTGGAGTGACTTTGGTGGCAAGGGATTGTCGGAAGAGTCGTCTGGCCAAGTCGACGTGGAGTGAGTGAAGACTGTCGAAAGTGGCGGAGGGCTCAACGAGAGGGCGAAGTCGAAGTGTATTAGCGGAATTAGATGATCGAAGAGTCGATCGATTTGTACGTATGAAGCGTTGGAAAGATTATGTAGGTTGTAAAAGAGCTCGAAGCAGAGCGGAAGTGGAGGCGTGCCCTTTGAGCAGGCAGCAAAGAAAGAGTCTTTCGAAAAAGTTTGTAAGGAATAGCTGATGGTCGCTGATCCAAGATGTGTGGACAAAAAGCGGGAGATCCGAAGGGAAACGAAACGCGTCGCGGACTATGTAGTCGTTGGAAATTACAGGTTTGTAGAATCTATCGAAGGGATGGCTGAGCGCAGGCAAGGCAGGCAGGTAGGCAGGCAGCTCGGAGGCAAGAAGCAAGAGCGCGACGATTGGTAATTGAATCCGGAGCAGAAAGTGCGATGCGATGGTGATGCGATGCGATGCTCTGCAATCGACAAAGAGCGACCGAGGACCGACGAAAGATGAAAGGCAGTTGCGATGCAAATGGAAGGTTGAGGGCTGAAAGGGCAGGCTGGACCAAGTTTAAAGGTGCAGTGCAGCAAGCGTGGGAAGCGGTGCTGTTCCCGCCGAAAAAGGAGCCGCAGGCGCAGGCGAAGAACAAAGGCCGGGGGCGGACAAGTCGAATTTCGAAGGGCTGGATTGCGCAGTTCAGTCAAGCAACTTGTGGAACAATTAATAGTCACAAACACACACTCCTCTCATCGGATGGGAAACCTGGGATCTCTCGGGGGAGGATGGAGAGGATGAAGAAGGACGCAACGACAAGACGAGAGAGTGAGAGTGAGAGAGAGAGAGATGGAGATAGAGACGGAAAAGAGAAGGGCGGTGTACGAGAGGAGACGAGGCGAGTGAAGAAAGCAGCGCGAGCTATGATGGTAAAAAGCGTTCGAGGGATGGATGGCGTGGGAAGGATTGGGCGAGAGCGAGGGCTGCGGGCTGCACTGCGACGGGGCTAGGGCCTGGGAGATGGAGACTTAAGGGGAGGGAGGTTAAGGGTTCCATGGTTATTATTGCAGGGGCACGCGTGCGGCGAGCAGTTTGGTGCAGTTTGGTGCAGTTTGGTGCAGTTTGGAAGTTTGAAAAGTCTCTGAAATTGACGAGCTTAGTCCGCAAGGGGCAAATTGCTGTAATTTTGAGTTGTTTGCCGGGGTCTACCAGGTCCCTTTTTTCTTTTTTTTCTTTTTTTGCAAGCCCTGGCGATCGAAGGACGACGGTCCCAGATAGACGTTTGACAGCAGGCCGATCGTCATTGGTACAATTGACTACAAGCCATCCACCCACCAGAGGTGATCTGTGTAGGGCCCGCCAGCCTGTAGGAAGCCCAGAAGCTGGCTCTGGAAGACCGTCGAGGCCCGTCGAGGGGTCACGCTGGCCGCCAGAGAGGCAGCTATCAATAACTCCTTCAACACCAACCTGTCAACTGCATCATACAATTCACATTCCACGTACTTTGTGCTCTCTACTGCCGTAGTGCTGACCGTTGCTGGCAGGCCTCGGGCACCGGTGGCATAACGGATCTCCAGATGGGATCAGATTTAAGCATCATCATTGGAAATTACTTGTATGGCTGGGTCTGGCTGGTCAGCACTGGGTCCCAGAAAACCGAAATCCAGGCAAATTTGCCGGATGCGGCGAACTGCAATAACTGCAATCTTTCAAAGACCCGGTCCTGCCATCGTGCCTGCCATCGTGCCTGCCCTCCCGAATAATCAGGAAAGGATTAAAGGTTAACGATAACGGTGCCGTTAATGATCCTTTGCGCCTTGGTTTTGGGTTCTTGGTACCGTAACTTGGTACCGTAACTTGGTTGTTCTGTACGAGAAGTCGTACAACTCTGCTGTTCTATTCATGGCAACACGCTTCCTAGTAGTAGAACTAGCCCCGGCTTCTGCCAGTCCAGCTCCATCTCTTGGTCTTGGTTTTGGTCCCTCCTGAGTCTGTTCTCGCACACAGCCGCGCAGTGCACTACTGTACTGCGGGAATGCATACAGATGGATGATGGATGCAGCGTTTCTCCTTTTCTTCACCACCTGGGCAGTGGGCACTCACTCCGAGTCCATTCTTCATTCTTCATTCTTCATTCTCCCTTCTCCTCCACCCGCTCGCATCCTCTTTGCCGGCAGCCAGTCTGGTGTCTTGCTTTGTGGCTTGGCCAATCAATGCTTTCCAGCCGTTTGCCAGTCAGAGCGCCAGGAGCTCCGTGTCCTTGAGTCCTTGTTGCTTTCCCTTTCCCTGTGTTTGCCTGCCCCTGCTCCTCTTTTCTGTTTCCTCCAATAGTGACTCATGAAAAGCCATCCATAGCAGTCATATTATCAATCGAACACGAACACATCATTATCGATTCATCATCAATAATATTAAATTTTCAGTCCCCGAGTGACTCTTTCTCTCTTTCCTTTCCCCTTCCATCCATCCATCCATCGATTGATTCGATTCAGGGGCTGCCCACTGTGGCGTCCCTCCTGCCCCTCCGGCGATCTGTGAAGAAAAGCCTGCAGCTGCATGCCGTTCAGGGCGCTTGTATGCAAGGCAGGCAGCATGCACGCCGCCACCCCTCACTTCAAGAGATCTCGCAGCATCGAATCAAAAGCTCAAAAACCCGCCTCTCTGGACCAAAAGACGCATATCACCCGCCGACCTGCCCAATTTACCCGTCGCTTAACCCGTCAACCCGCGGGCGCAAGAGACGCATCGTGTCGTGGAACTCTGTCAACCAATTGAACCACCGCCAGAGATGAACGCGCTTGAGGCGCGTCCCCCTCATTTGCTTTCTCTTCTACCTTTCAATTTCTGCGCGTTTAACTCTATTGTATTTGCATTTGAGTTATTGAAAACTGTATCTGTAGTAGTCCAGTGCTGCTTAGAAACAAGAACAGGGACTAATTGCAAGTCTGCAACTCCATCCATGATTCCAGAATCCACAAAACATGTGTGACACCTCAAGCTCTCCACACTCAAACGTCCAGTACGCACAGTCCCTACGCACGGCGAATTCTCCAACCTCGGCCAGCAAAGACCCTACGCACGCACAAACACACACGAATCCAGCAGCTCTCCGTAGCCCGTTTCACCTGCTGCCAAGAATGCCATTGTCTCTAAAAATTGACACTCCCGATAAAGACTAAAATACGGAGGCTCCGTACGAAAACCTGAAACTCATGCCCGCCAAGCTGCCATCCAGTCCCCACACGCAATCGAAATACATTGCAAAGCGCCCTGAAACCTCGCCATCGATTATCCATAAAACAAGCGCGAGTATAAAATAAGAACACGATGAAACCCCCTCCCCCTTTCCGAACCATTATTCTCTCGACCTGGGTGTGCAGCTTGCGCGCGGCGAACCTCGCTTCATCCTTCCCTTCCTCTTTCCCCTGAATAACCCCTGTCTGAAACGAGGTCAGACGGATAGGGCTGTGCAACGAACCTGATCGTCCTTCCGCACTTCCCCAAACACTCTCATGCAGTTGCTCGCGTGGTCTTCATGGAAGGAGCAAGGAAGGACTTGGCCCTGCTTGTGGATTTCCTCATCGTTGATCTGCTGTTCTTCTGCGCCATTCTCATGCGAGTGAGTGTTGCCTGAAAAGGTAATTGATTCGAGGCGATGGTCCCGTTAGAGAACATGATTCGAGGCTTGGTATCTCGATCGGGGTTCAAATTTGTTCTTTGGCGGGATCGAAGATCTGTTCTGATTGAAACGTCGAAGTTGGAACTGATATGAACACTTTTCTGGACACGCTTTCAAATTTTCTACTCAAGCGTTTGGGATCTAAATCTTACATTTCGAAACATCGAAAGCGCTTGTTTCTACTTAAATTTTGTCGACGATAATGCTTCTGGAATTTATTTGGCGACTTAAAAGCCTGCGGTGCGAAGTCTCGAAGACGTCCAAGTGGGAAGTTCAAGTGCCCTTCAATATTTCCCTGACAATGCCGCAAGTTTGGAAATCATCAGGAACGAGCATTGCACTCCAAGATCCTGCTCGCAAATCTATCCTATTGCTTCAATTATCTCACTACGAACTTCGCATTGAAAATTTGTTCCCAAAGCCTGTTGCGAGATTAGATTACTCTTGTATTACAGTCAGGCTCCTAGTACAGTGCCGGCAATCCAAAGTTCGTCATCCGCTTATGCCATGCATAGAACAAATGTGTTTCTGTACGTGATATAAGATCTTGATATATAGTCAGCCTCATCCATGTTTCTATGCACACGTGGGCGTTGACGAGGGCTGATATGTGGAGGGTTGGTGGAATATAGCGTCGGTTGCAATGTTACAGCTCGACTCAAAACATCACTCTCCTCCAGAAGCCCTCAATCTGACAAGAAAATAATCGGGATCAAAGAGCAGAGTCAAAAGCCGAGTACGCTTGACCTTCCAGCATAAATACTACTTCAAGTCGAACCATTGTTTCAATGAATCTACCAAGGCCACGTCAACCACTGCCTCACCGTCCATCTTCCCATGCACATATGCCTCGCCTACAATTTCACACAGAGGAACGCCCCCAATTGTGTCGACCTCTCGAAGGACGACAGGAACTGTACATCCAAATAGAATGCACACCAAATCACCCTTTTCTGTCCCTTCAGGGGCCAAACCAAAAAGCTCACCTTCATCGCCGCCTTTGAAAAACCTACGGTTCCATACAACACTTTCAACCCTCTTCATAAACTGCATGGTCATTTCAGCCGTCTTGCGTGAAGCATAGGAGCTTGCATTAAGATTGCCGTGGCCGTCAGTTATTCTGGTATCAACCAGACAGTGCAAGCAAGCACGTTGGTACCACCCAGGAGGGCTGGACCCATCTGGACTCCGATCAGCAACGAGCGTGCGCCATAGTCTGTCCGGTACTCTGTTTTGGCTTTCGTCTTTCCTCCAGCCAGCATGTGCTAGCCAGTCACCTGGCACCACCCCTCGCCTAATAACATCTGAGTGATCAACGACACTTCCGAGTCTGAAGCCAGCAACCCTCAAAATACCACTATAAAGGTCTTCCTTTTCTTTGGTAGAGGCGGCACTCGAAGCACTTGTCGGGGCAGGGCTTGCGGTATCAGTGCCTGTGGGGTGAAGATTGGAGGTAATGAGTCTGCCGAGGCTGCGGGAGGTCAGCCGTTCCGAAACAGGCGCACGATGATCAGAGCGGCCTGCTGTTATTGGGGAGGGTAAATCTCCATTGGTCGGGGAGTCTTCCAGAATAACTTGCAAGGGTGATGTGATGTCGTCCTTGGCCTTAGCTGCTCCAGAGACCGCTCGCGACCTGCTAGGTGGACCAAAGCTGTTCTTGCGGAAGTGAAACCCTTTCGGCTCTGTTCCTCGAGAAGCATTGTACCGTTTTCTTGCATCACGGCCAAAGCATCGAACAAAATTTTCTCCATTTTGCCGACCTTGGGTTTCTTGCGGTAGTCCGAATGGGGATTTTGAAAGGCTTGATATCCATGTGGGCATATTTATAGGCATATCGAAGACATCAACCACCGGCGGCGCCCAGTGTCTGCAAATTATATCTAGACAGTCGGATGTTTGAACACAGAACTCGATGAACTCGCTATACAAGTCTCGCACGCTCCTCTTGTAGTCGGCCGTGATTTGAAATGGCGGCATCTCCGAGCTCAAACCAGACTTTACAACGCCCGGCAGGAAAGACTTTGGCGTATCTTTGGCAATTGACATCAGTGAAAAAATCGTGTCATGGTAATTGGAATTCTCGAACGTCAAAAGTGTTGACACCAAGGTCTCTAGGCCCATAAGGTGCTCCTGAATGGTACCATCATCAGATTTTCTGCACACCTCATGGAGGGACTTTACCAGAATGCTCGCACTCAGGCTTTCCACATCCCCAAAGATATCGTGATCCCCAAAGTGGTCTCTTAGTCTTTCCAACTTGTCATTGAAGAGACTCACTGCATCACAAAGATCGTCCCAGTGTATGACCTTCGTTCCGCAATGGACAGATGCCCTTCTGGCAAGTACCACCTCCTGAACAACCCATCGTCGGCTGAACCAAGAGCTTTTCATCAGCTCTATCAAGTCATGCCATTGGGACTTTGCTTCTTCACTAGCGACTAGCACATCGAATGTATGAAAATTGGTAATTTTCCGGATTAACTGCATCGCCGAGTCAGAATGGCCTTGAATATCCGCTTCACCGAGCCAAATGCACACGTTGAAGGCCGAGTTGTAGATTTCAGCCATCTTTGCAAGCTGCTTCTGTTTTTCTTCTTTTCCCTCGGGAGTTTGGTCGATGCAGATAGCGTCAATCCAGAACGTGACGTCCTTTTTTTCCTTCCTCAAGTGGGTGATCGCGGCATATAAGTTTGGGCGTACGAAGAAGCGTCGAGGTCCTTTGAGTTGCGCGGCATCTACAAAGCTCAACTTTTTTGTTTGATTCGGGAGCTGGACATTAAGATCTTGAATGTGAATCTCGCAATCTGCCCGTGCATTTCCCCAACTGTAAGACAAGGCTTCGTACTTCTGTTTTACATGTGCCAGTTTCCGTTTGAAGATTACACAAAATACGTCGTCCTCTGGCTTGCCAGCCCGTATTCCGAGAAGCCTGATTTCATCATCTGCGATAGGAGAGTACTTGAAGCGATTTGTTCGCACTCTTGGGAGTATCCGTCTTTGGATCATTGTCTTGAGTCTTGGTTCGGGTCGTCGCGGCTGAGGACGGTAGTCTGGTGCGCCGCATCGCTCAGCCCTTGGTTCAGGAGGTTCAAGCTCAGCGTTCAGTATGGCGTCTTCTGCAGTCGGTCCCGAGGAAGCGCTTTTCCCTCCATCTTGACTCATGTCTTCAGAACTATCATGTGTTTTGTTGCTCCAGGGAGTGACCACGCCAATAAGGATATCCTACGAACGGAAGTAGGAGCTACTAATCGAAATATATTCAATCTTGAATTGAAATTTGAAGGAATGATGCCTCCACCGTGTGTTGAAAATCTGGAAGAATAATTGTCCTCCTGGCGATGGACGCATGCCCCCCAAGTACTCGTTGAGTCGCTCTCAATCCCCCCCAGCCTTGTCATACCCACCAAGAACTGAAACCACAACCAATACTGGCTTGCATGAACAGTGAGATGGTGGCCAATGAGAACCTGCCTCAAGTTCTTATTTCAAATCTGATTCGGGATTCCCGCCAGCCACGAGCAAACACGGGCGATCAGGAATTGCGGGAAAATCATCTTAATTGATCGCAACAGAGCCTCAAAGATTGCTTGTTTCACTCACACATCATCCGCTTTAGCACAAAGGCATGCCTCTTCGGACGGGCCAGCGTCGTCTGCAGCCCCCACCTCCTCCAAGCCAAATTCTTTTCCGTCTGCATCCCTTTCCCCAATTCCTCCAATAACAAGCTCGATCTCTTCATCCCCCCCTTTTCCCTTTCTGAGGCCAAACATCGCCCCATCATTATGCTGGGTATGAGTCGTCTTCCCCTTTTCAGTAACCTTGATTTCGCGCAAGCGGAACGCAAACACAAAGTCGTCTGCGTTCTCGAAATTCTCCGCTACCTTTGCATCGTTCCTCGTCTCGATACCTGGTCCAATACTTCCAGGGATTCCCCAATTGGTTCCATCAAGCTCGACGTGAGCGTTGAATCCTCGCTTCCTCATGAATGAGGACGTGGAAGAAGCCCCGCGCGCAATCTTCAGACCTGTCACCATGTACAGCCTCTCGCTGAAGTTATTCTCAATGAAGAACTCTCTTGCTTTAGGGTCTTTCACACTTTGCTCCACGTACTCCTGAGTGGGGATGAACCAGTAGGTATGGAGTTCTTTGCAAGTCCAAGACGACTTGTTTTCGTTGTTGCCACTGAGTCCGATTTCAGCACCAATGCCGAGAATGAGTTTGAGAAATGAAGCCCAGATTCCAAGCCGACCTCCCTTTTCAATGTCTTTCTCATAGCTCCAGTTATACTCTTTGTGCTCGTAGACTTTCATGATAGCAGCATCAATAGGAATACGCGTGCTGTTGATGGGCTCATCCACGAGAGATGGCAGGGAAATAATGTTTCCGAGCTGAATGGGTCCGTCGGGAGGAGCGTCTCTTGTTGGAGCCAGGAAGTAGCATTTCCTGGGGCCCTGTGGAGTTATGGCGATGGTTTTGCTCTCAAGTGATGCTTTAATGGAAATAGAACAAATGGTCGGATTCTTGGAAAGCCCGAGAAGGAAGTAAGTCGCAGCATACGATAAATCAATTGATCAGGCATCAGTGATAGCTGGGAGTTATATGAGAGCCAGCCCGATGGACTAGGCCGGCAGCCTCAATTCTTGCTGTGCAGGGATGGAGCTTCAGCTTCCTCCCCCTTCATGCTCCAGGGTTGCATTGCATAATTGGGAAAAGGAGGGGCTTCTCACCAGCCTATCGCCAAAACTTGGGGTTTTGCTTTTGTATCCAGGATGCAAGCTTTCCATCGAAAGTAGAGGCGTTGATTTCTAACAGAGACAGTAACCCCGATTTGCCGCAACTCTTCACACCCGAGCCTGAGGCTGTTCAAATTGAGCCGCTGTGGTCTCAGCTTACGTCCCTGCTTTTCCAGTAGTCAGCTCTAATGAAACACAAGTAGGAATTACCGTCAATCTTTCCAAGAGGTTTTTGCTGCTCGAATTTGAAAGGGGCGACACCAAAGAATACTCTATCAACGTCGATCTTGATAAGAAAAATGGATGCATCTGGTTTCGTCAAAGCGAAGGAAGAATTGAGACAACTCATCGCCAAAGCTGACCAACACCGGCAACGCAAACGGTTCGACAAGGCTGCGATGACTTGGCGGGACGAAATAATTCCAGGAGCTGACGACATATTTGACGGGGACTCTGATGAAATGTTTGAGGAGAGATTGAGTATTTGGAACGAGTTTTCAGCTGTTCTTACTGATGCTAGAGAGTATGATGAGGCGGAAGATTGCGACGCTTTGCTCGAAAGTTGGATGGACTCTGACCCAGGCTTGTGTGATAGTAGTCTAGGATATCAAATTCAAAACGATATCCAACTTCGGATTGTGGGGAGAAGGAAAGCAGAATTGAAAACAAGCCGACCTAAATCCAAGGGTACCACAGCACAGGTGGTGTCATTAGATGACCACCACATGACTACGAAATTGACGGCGGAGCCTCTCACTAGACCCTCCACAAACAGAGAGTCAAATAGGAACCTCGACCCTGTAACATATTCAGCCCCAGAAAAACTTGCGGCCCAGAAACCACCCGCTCCTTGGATCAAAGCGCCAAAGTCAGTATCAACTCCAATCAGTAATCCAGCCACACAGCCCTCAAGTTTCAGTTCAAACAATGGCCCAGCAATAGAATTATACTCACGACCTAAACCGCGGCAACCAAAACGATCACTATCTGTTACAGAGCTCAAACAATCACCTTCTGTACATCTTTTCTCACTCCCGCGCCAGACAACATTAGACGACTGTTGCTCCACTCCCAAAACCACCGTACCCCAAGGCCGCCTCTTCAGCACCGACGATGGCCTCGATACCCCGTGCGTCTCTTTCCAAACTCATGAAATGATTTCTAACACCGAACAGGGCAGACCGAGCCGACGGCTGGTTCAAAGACCTCCGATCTCAGACGCATAAATTGATAGAAGGTCCAGGCAACAAATACAAAAATTGCATTGTCAAAGGCAGACGATATACACGCGTGAAAATCGCAATCCTCGATACCGGTATCGCCCATCTTACGCTGGAGGAAAAAGATAACTTGAAGACTTACCGATCTCATATAAAGAAATGGCGGAGCTTTCACCCCGGGGAAAAGGAGGGGAATAGAGATAACTCGGGCCACGGAACACATGCTGCTATATTGTTGCTGAAAGTCTGTCCTAATGCAGATATATACATCGCGCGTGTGGCACGGTGGGATTCAGAAAGAGAGGAATGGGACATCGATAAGAAAGCTGTGATTGATGCCCTAAAGGTAGCCGTCGATGAGTGGGGCGTAGATATAATCAGCATGTCGTTTGGGTGGGACAAAGATGACAGCGAGGAATTGAACAAAGCCATCTCCCATGCGAGAGAGAAGAAAGCCCTGTTGTTTGCCGCAACTTCGAATTATGGTATCAGTAGGCCGAATGACATCACTTATCCTGCCAGAGATGCTGAGGTTTTTGGCATTGATGCTGCCGACGGGCTTGGGGCTCCTTCGGACTTTAATCCGTCCTCGAATGACGAGACTGGCAAGCTGAGATTTAGCACCCTAGGAGAAGCTGTTAATTCTAAATTTCCGCCATTTACGAAAAATGGGAAGCTTGTTGGGGAGATGAGAAAGTCAGGCACCTCGTTCGCGGCTCCTATTGCTGCCGGAATTGCAGCTTCGATACTCGAGTTCTCCAGGCAGCCTCCTCTAGGGTTCGACCCCTCCGTTGAGAGAAGTCTCAAAAAGATGGCTGGGATGCGCAGGGTTTTCCGATTGATGAGCAGGCAGAAGGATGCCGCGAAATTCAAATTCATCTGCCCTTGGTTGCTGCTGACTGAGGAAGGTGCTGCCAACAATGATGGTTATCATCCATCTACGCCAAGATTCAATGTAGCTTTCAAAATTATCACAGCATTGCGGGAAGAATATGGCCCGTCAATTGGAAACGCCATGTGGAAGAGCATTATGGAGGAGATATTTGAGTCTTTGAAAGCAATAATGAAAGTTGAACAGATGCTGAGTGAACGCTTGCAAATCTTCTACAGGAAACCGTCCTGGCTGTTTGAGACGGGTAGTACGGGTAGTAGGGTCTACAGTAATTGAGAGAATAACGTTGAGCGCGGTGTTGGCTGTAAAAGATCTAGAGAATATAGGTATTTAGAGAACGACTTGTCGGCTTTCCTCAAATTCCGAAGACAGGGCGATACTTGCTTGAATTGACGGAAACTGCTCCGCTAAAAATCCAAAATTTGCATCGCCATCGTACACTTTGCCAGCATGTGGATTCTTTGACGACTTTTAGCCCTTGTCGCACTCGAGACAATGAGGACTCTATATCAATACTAAGGTATGTTCATGGTTATTGACCTCGGTGTCAACTTGAAACAGGTAATTGTATCGGCGTATGGTGCGGCAGAAACATATCGCTGCTTGTCAAAATTGATTGATTGGTTACAAAATTATCTCTCCGGTTCTCAAAAGAGTACTGCTTTGATGTTTTGGAGCTTGTGGCCTTCCTGATTAGGAGATTCATGTAAATCTTTGCTGCTTTCGAAGTCCCGTGCTATTTCTAAATTCGGCAATCGAAGAGTTTGTTGCACATCGCATCAAACTTCTCCGCCAACCACAATTTTCTGGCGGTCATGTAATCTCTGATTGGTTCAAACCATGTACTTCTTTACTCCGTGTGTCTTAGTTTGATTTAGTGGGAACAAATGAGAATTTGCGAATTTCTAAAACTGGACCAAGAATATTTTGCGGGGTTGGGGAAAAGGTAGGTGAAATGTAATGAGGGTTAATTATTGCGCTCATTTCGTGCTCATGTTGGTAAATTGGTGACTTCACCAGCATACCGCTTTAGACTGCCGAACTTGGAGTTCCGAAGAAACTATGGCAAGATCCAGCGTCTATTTAAAAAATATACGAAATCTTTAGCACATAAACCAGATTTCGACTTCATCCTAATAATAGTTCTGTCCGGGAAGCGAAAATTTTGTTCTCATTCATACTTTGAGACTCATAGGCCGCGTCACGTTGCGGCCTGTTGATTCTTGCTCAATTCCCCAGTCTCAGTCTCCACCCCCTAGAATGAACCTTCTCGCTTTGTAAACAGTATAATTTAACGCAGGCAGAAGTAGTCGTTTGTAGGATGAAAGTCGAGGGGGTTCAGCGAAAGGGGTCTGCCACGTCGAAAATTTCCCGTCAAACCAGGTACCATATTTAGGTGATTTGTGAAAACAATATGAAAATTGTTCAAGATAGGTCGCTGAGACCTACATAGCGAGCAACTCATTTCGTTCAATTTCTCTTAATGCTTGGTATCTCAATCTTAAACTTTTGTCTGTGAGGCGGATTGAATAGCTTCAACTTACACTGAACTCCATGCAAGGGCTCATATCCTACCGCCGCATCTCAATTTGCAGATGAGTTCACACATTTAATCTTAGCGTGCCCGAGATTATCATCTGCCAATTTAAATTCCAAATTGATCTCAAGTATGGATGACAGGAGGTTCTTTCATGTCGCTACCAACACCTGTAGGAAAGTGTGGAAGCGCCTCAGAACTGTCGGCTTGACTCAAACACTGCGGTAGAAAAGTTTGGACACTTGCCCCGATTCAATGTGATTCCAAATGGGACACCTGTAATAAGCCCAGTCTCTTCAGCTCGGTCGTGGTCTGTAAGTAGTCCAGGCTCTCACAAATTCAATTTAGAAAAAGGTGAATTAAGCGATTACTTCCACTATGTCATATTTTAGATATTTCCCTTTCATACTGAAGATCAACGGGCGCGTACTCGGTTTGAAGGCATGGGCAATATGGGATTGGGGTGGGGAGAGCTCGCAGTTTGTGGTGTGGAATTAAGGAGCATTAAGAAGTACTTATTAGGGACTCAAATTGAATTTAGAGCGATCAATGAAAGAAACTTCGATGGAGGAATCTTTTCACGGAACTCGCTAGTTGTGTTCGGTAAGTGGATTGAGGAAGTGAATTGAGCATAGAGTATCAGCTTCGGCTCCAGCAGTCCAAGTCGACAAATAGTAGCCCAAAAAGAATCATCAAAAATTAACATTCTTTCAATATCCATTTATATGGCTATCAGTAGATATAACTGGGCTCAAAAGCAAAATTTACGAGCCTGCTTAAGTCAAAAGAGCAAAAGAAGAGAGTTGATGCGACGGGATAACCTAGAGATGCGTAAGCATCTCGACATTGGTTGAGATCATTAAGAAACCCGCTCGAGGTAGCATTATACGGGAGCTGGGAGGACTCCTGGCTATGTTTGAATAAATTATTATTCAATTATATATACAACACCTCTTTGTAATTCCGATGTGCTGCCGAGTCAACAATGCCCCTTTCCTGTTAAGCGAGACAATCGTAAGACACTTTGACGATTAAAACAAACCACGAATACCAAATTACGGTATAAAGGAGAGATACACTACCTCTTGAAGTCTAACACATCCTGATTATTCAAACTCCAAAAACCAAAACCCCAGTTCAATCAACCTCTCATCACGTGCCTCGACGCGTACAACCTCAAAATCGCGTCTTCCTACCCGCACTCCATCTCGCCCACCCAAAAATGACAACTCCAACCCCCACAATAATCGACCTCAAAACTAGCTTCCTCCGCGCCCAAACCTCCCTCCTCTCACAACCCCTCCGCGCTCCCTCCAGCCTCCCCGAAACCGAAGACGCGCTGCGCCAAAAATCCATCGACGACGCGCTCCTAAAGCTCAACGCCCAGCTCAAGCGACAAAATAAATTGGCGTACGGCCCACAGGCGACGAGACATGTGGCGGAGCAGATTGATCGGTTATATTGGAATGCGGGGGAGAGGAGCGTGTTGGGGAGTGGTGGGGAGGGGGAGGAGTGGGAGGTTAGGGGGTGTGATTTACGTGCGTTTCTTCTACTCCTATTCCCGCTTCCTAAATTGTACGGAATGGGCAAGGCTAATTCTGGATGGCGATTACAGGCAAAGAAGAGATAATTGAGCAATTGCCCGCTGCATGGAGCGAAGAGGCCGAATCGGTGGCTCCTGAGAAGGCGGCACGGTATAAGGAGTTGCAGGCAAGATTGGCCGAGTTGAATGAGCGGAGGAAGGAGGCGAGGGGGAGGGTGGAGAGGTATAGAGCGTTAAAGGGGTTGTTGGTACCGTTTGAGGAGGGGGCGGATGTACAGGGGAATTTGGTGACTAGGGGTGGAGAGGTTGAGAAGGAGTTAGAGAGGATGAAGTTATTGATGGTTAGGGTGCAAAGGGGAGTACAGGGGTTAGAACAAAGAGATGTTGATGCGGAAGAGATGGATATCGATGTAGATGGAGATGAGCAAGAGAAAGTGCTGGCAGTTTTAGGTGGGGAGTAAAAGGGCTCTTCAGATTAAAGGCATACTTGGAGTTCACGGCATCATGAAGTTATGATAGGAGGCGTTTCAAGGCTTTGGTGGATTATTTGGGGCAGGAATTACTCCCGGAAGAAATATTCGATCAACATTATATGAATCCACACGGCACGACCAAAAGATTACCATTTCATGAATTTTTTACATCAGGATCACTAACAAGATACACATATGTCAAAACCGCAGTCTGCTGCCAGTACTCGCTTCTAAATGTACTTCAGTCCCTCGCCACCTCCTAGATTCAGGAGCTTCTCTCATCTGTGCTTACAAGAATGTCCTTTGTCCAGTCAAACATGCTCATGCCTTTTGCACGAATTAAATCTCTCGACAATTGGACATCGCTAGGCAAATTTGCATGGCTCATTGTTTGATGAAGATACAATTACTGCTAGAGAAATTTTGCATTTACGGGCATCAACGTATCGACGGCTTAAATAGGGTAGGTTGGGATATGAACCATGATAAAGACGATGGATTGTTGATCTGCTCATTGGCGGATATTTGCTCTGAAGTCTACTTTCATCCCAGAATTTCTCATCATAACCCAGAAAACTTGTGCAAGATTTCTTTTACAATTACAATTCCCGCAGCCTTGCGAATTCTGGCTTCGGCACTTGCCTTTTGGAGCTTTATTTCTGAGTGGCGTTACATTGACCAAACTTTAAATGCCAGGCAATGAGATTCTAGGGGCTCTGCCGAGGTGGGAGACGTTGCTCTTTGGCCTTGAGATCACACTTGAGACATTATCTAGCGACTTGTGTTGAACTGGGATATGGAGGAACCACGAATCTTGTCAATGCCATAGGATGAGACATGAAGATATGGGTGCTGCTACTAGAGAAGAGCGCAGCTGGAGGTTTTAGAAAAACGATGGCGTTGTGGTTTATGACCAATGATGACTCCTTGGTGATCGATCGTCACTGAAAACTTTAACAGGATGTCGATCCGGTACTTTCATGCCGAGGATTTGATGGTATATAGATAGCTGGGTCCGGCACTTGAACGTTAGCTAACTTAATACTTGGCAACCGCAGAAAGCCCCGGAAGATATCTTGCACAAGATGGAGAGGGAAAGGCTGAGCGCTCGGAAAGAAATAAACTACGGTGTATCTTATCTTGAGAACGAAAAAGAAAGGATCTGCGCATTCGAGGGGGAGCTATCGTTTACCGCCCATGTCTTGTCTTCCGTTGGTGAGGCTTTTAGCGGGTTTGGACCATAAACTTTGGAACCGGTGGAAGCTCTACCCGCGCCCACCAGGAGCTCCGGGTGTACACTAATGAGAAGAGCTACACGGGAAGCTTCTAATTCGAGAAGCCAACGGCGTTGGGTTTATAGGTATTCTGAGAACTGTATGTCTAGGAAAGAACAGCCGAAAGAAACTGTTCAATGGAATAGAAGATTCAAGGACGAGCGTTGACGCCGGCTAGTGCTTGATCGACGCCGCGGTTCAGCGCCTGGAATTCCCAAAAAATCAGCCCAAACAACGAGGGAGTCTTCGAGCGTCGTACTCGGCGGACCTTCCTCTGATGTTTCCATTTTTTCACATGTAATCGATCCATATAGTTGCCAAGGAAGGGCACATGGACGCCACTTTTGTCACATCTATAGAAAGAAAAAGCTTGTTTGCATTGCCTGCCGCGTCAGTTGTGGGCCAACCGAGAAGCCACCGGTTCAGACGAGTCCAGATTCTGGAGATGCGAGGATGGCATTGCCGCGGAGGGACCGGATGTTACTGGATGAAAGAGAGGCTCAGGCTGGAACGATATATCTGTGGAACCTGTGAATGACTGGGGTTGCTGGGTCTGTTGAGACTTGAGGAGCTGGAACCTGGGGGATGATGTTTTGAGTCTTTTGATCTTCCTCTTCCTCGTTGTCGAAAGGCTCGGGTTTGCCTCAATAGGAAAGCCGTACTGTAACTCTTGGCACGATTGTGGCGGCCTGTCAGAGACTGTTGAGACTTGGAATGACTCGCCAATGCAGGGGGTGAAGACTCTGAACATTCGAATTTCATAGACGCCGCTTTGCCTTTATCCACAGTAGATACTTCGAAGTAACATCACAACGCCAACAATCTCTGCGAGCTCTTCTCCCATGTGAAGAGGCAACAAAAAGGAGCATAGATTTACGAGGGGCATCGACGATCGACAGTCCTCCAGACCGCCCGATTGATGAGTTGCGGAGACCTCAGACCATCCAGTATCAAAAGGTGGATTCGATGCATAGGTAGAGAATAGTCCCAAGAAAGGACCCACGAGCAGCTCTCCCTGAGAACCAGCATGGTGAGATTACTTTGGCGGGATGGCTCGATGCCACACGATTCCCAACTCTGGCTCGGAAAATGCGGATGCTCTTGGTTTAGGGCAGTGGATAATGGTCCATTCTTCTCCAAATAGACCTGGTACTTCCACAACCGCTCAGCGCCAACCCCGAGCCTTCTAAACAATCATCATCCATCGTGCCCTCTTCGTGTCGATGCTCCAGTCTTTCTCGTAGCCTTGTCCTCCCGAGACTAGTTTGCTGCAAGAACAAGGACGTCCAGAATCCAGACCAAGATGCTGCTGGAAACACCAGCACGGCGGACCTGCCGGCACTTCGCCTGATTGTGCAATGCGCTCAAGTTGGGTCGAGCATCGTGAGAGCAAGAGCCATCCGTCATCTAATTTTCTTATTAGTAGGCAAGAAGTGGTCCATGTCACCCGTATCATAGCTCTTACCTTAGTACAGTACCTGATTCACAAGCAAGCAAGCTCTTGGTATTGTTCCCAGTCCAAATCACTCATATATTTTCCCGCTCGCGCCAAACCACGCGGCTTTTGTCAACGAGTCATTCTTCTTTACTCATTCTACTTTACTCATCTCTCATCTCTGCTTACCATCCATTATTCTTTAATATTCTATATCAATTGGATTCTTCATTCTCATTCGACGCCCGACGAAACTTTGTATTTAAGAGATTTTTCGGCCCTTTCTTTATCGGTGGTGGCTCGGTGGCGCCGGCCAAGCTTGACTTCACCCCGCCTAAAGTTCTCCCCTCCAACATTTTACGAACGGCTTCAAGGCACTGTTTAAAAGGCCATACAGGGCCGTTTGGGAAATTTTGAGGATCAGGGAATATTGGCCAATATAATGGGCAGCGAATACATCGCAGCGTCCCAAGGAGGTGCAGATAACAACGGCCACGAAGGTTACCACGAGCTCTCATCTGAAGAGCCCAGCGCTGGTTCCAGTGCGAATCCGAGCAGACCTTCGAGTCCAGGAGGAAGCGCACCGCAGAAGAATCGAGGAAGGGTCCGTTTCAATAGCACCAGCGAAGCCAATGATTTTGCCACGAACCAGAAGAGCAGCTTTCCCTTACAGGATAAATCAATATCACCGCACACCATCACACCTTTAAAGAATACGAAGTCGAGCCCAATACATTCGAGAAACAGCAGTGTTACGAATCTTTTACGACGCACGCCAGAGCATGAGAAGGCAGACCCATTTGCGGATCCCACCGTCAGTCCCGTTTTCAAACCAAAGCCGAGTTTGCTACGAAAATCTAGCTACAGCAGAGACTCAGAAGATGTAGGTGAAGAACACGAGAAGGCATTCTCAGCATTGGCAGCCCAAGAACGGGCACAGCGGATCGCTACTTTAGTTGGCAGCCATTCTGCTCCAGCGTCCAGGAGAAACAGCTTCGAAGACGAAGACGATGAGGAGGATGCAGTAGGGAATGGACGCAGGCCAGGCGGATATCCTGTCAGGATTGACGACATACCCCTGGTGAACATGGACGTGAAGAGGGCTTACGACGGAGCCGGGATCGAGAGCGACGAAGAGGAATTCAGCGAGAAATCAAGACGGAAAGGGAAGGCGACAAGTAGCTCGGAAGCTCACAAGTTGGTTAGACAGCACACCAGAAAACTCCGGGCAGAAGGCTTGACGGTTCAAGCGGACACCCCAGGATTGCGTTCCGGGCAAGTCACCCCGACTGAAGAGCAACACCTGACGGAGGAATATGTACCACGACCAGCCCAATACAGAGGCGGGGTTTTGTCGTCACTCTTGAAGCTCTACAATGCTCCACATGGCAGCAGCTCCCGACGCAGCAGCGCCGGGTCTGCAGGCAGCCCATCTTACTCTGGGACAAGGAGCGGTTCAGTCGTATCATCTGGAGTGACAACACCCAGGACGAAGCAGGCAAAATGGTATCACCAGAAGAATCAGTCTCAAGATACATTAGCTGGGCTGATTGAGGCGTCAGCGATACTGGGCGCCCCAGGAGGAGCCTCGAAAAAGGGCAAGCCGTCTAGACCTGGGATGGGAAAGAGAACAGGCAGCGGGAACATCATCGACACTGCTATGAACAGACTAAGTAGAGGCCCGAGACTTGAAGACGAAATTCGAATAACGATACACATCGCGGAGACCCTCAGCCGTCAAAAATACTTGTTGAAGCTATGCCGAGTACTGATGTCCTATGGCGCTCCCACACATCGACTCGAATCGTATATGAAGATGAGTGCTCGAGTACTGGAAATCGAAGGCCAATTTCTGTACATTCCGGGCTGCATGATCATCTCCTTTGACGATGCCTCCACACATACGACTGAGGTCAAGTTGGTCAAGTCATCTCAAGGCGTCAACCTAGGGAAGCTCAAGGACATATGGGAGATTTATAAGGAGGTCGTGCATGATGTTATTGGAGTCGAAGAAGCCACCCAGAGGCTAGACAATATCATCAGTGCAAAACCGAAGCATAACCCATGGTTCCTTGTTGTCATTTATGGGTTCGCCAGCGCTACCGTTGCGCCTTTTGGTACGTATCCTAGCAATCTGGGTGTCTATGTAGATGACTAACTTATGTGACAGCATTCGAGGCCCGTCCAATCGATATGCCAATAGCCTTCTTGCTTGGCTGTATCCTTGGATTTCTACAGCTGATCGTAGCGCCTAAGTCGGACTTGTATAGTAACGTGTTCGAAATCTCTGCTGCAGTCTTGACATCTTTCCTGGCCCGGGCCTTTGGCTCTATTCGTGGAGGAAATCTCTTCTGCTTTTCTAGCCTCGCTCAGTCTTCGATTGCCCTCATTTTGCCCGGGTATATGGTTCTCTGTGGTTCACTGGAACTCCAGTCAAAGTCAATGGTGGCTGGCTCTGTTCGTATGGTCTATGCTATCATCTACTCACTATTTCTCGGGTTTGGTATCACTATCGGCACTGCAATTTACGGTCTCCTCGATTCGAATGCAACGAGCGCGACAACCTGCGCAAACCCAATGGGCGAGTATTACAAATGGTGAGAAGCCGAGAAAAGACTGAAATCAACTGTTGCTAACCCTGCCTCCAGGATTTTTGTCCCCTTCTTTGCACTCAGTCTATGCGTTATCAACCAGGCAAAGTGGAAACAGATACCGATGATGCTCACCATCGCCTTCGTGGGGTACGTTGTGAACTTCTTTAGTGCCAAGAAGTTCCCCTCTTCGGCACAAATCTCGAACACACTTGGAGCACTGGCAGTCGGTGTTCTTGGAAACCTGTATTCTCGGGTTCGACACGGCGTCGCCGCTGCAGCCCTTCTTCCCGCCATCTTCGTGCAGGTTCCTTCAGGGCTTGCCGCATCTGGATCACTCTTGGCTGGTGTCCATAGCGCGGATATGATTACGAATACAACGACATATGCAAATGGAACATCGAAAGCAAATGGCACTAGCACTGTGAGTATTACCACAGATCCTTCAGGTTACTACACGAAACACTTCTACTTGCTCTCGTTCATAGTTTGTATTCCTGTACTTTCCTATGTGAATATCTCTTGCTATATATCACCCCAATTTTTCTGCCGTATTGAGGGCAAATATTGGAACAATTGGAGGACTCTACTCGTTAGTCGTGGAATGATCGCTGACAATATTCTGACAGGTATCTATCACATCAACGGGAGGTAATTTTAACGACGTCGTATTTAATGTTGGATACAGCATGATCCAAATCGCGATCGGTATTACAGTTGGCCTGTTTCTCAGCGCCCTGATTGTTTATCCATTCGGAAAGAAAAGGAGCGGCCTATTCAGCTTCTAGGCGCATTCGGCAGGGAGTATTTATCGGGTTACAGTACCGAGCTTGTATAGAAATTCACATAGACTGGGAGGGGAATAGACTTAGAAGGAAAAGATGGAGTTGGTCTTTTGCGCTGGCTAGGAAGCGTTGCACTCTCCGGGTTTGGCGTTCGGGCTATCATTAGATTTGGTTGGAATGCATTGGGATACGGAGTTCAGGATAAGGATACTAAGAGAAGAGGCCGCGAGGCATGACAGATAATGGAGCTGAGAGATGAATAACACCTCCTTCCCAATTTCATGATCCTGTGTTACGGTAGGTGTTTTCTTCCAAGGTTTCCAGCTGGCTTCCCTATACCACCTTCTTGCCACATTCACGTCATAGCGCTGTTACACCAATGACTGCGACTTGCAACAAAATTTCAACCCAAATTGTCACGATACACATCAAATACGAGCACTCACACTGTCTAAATGTGACTGGCAACCATTCCGGCCCGTGGGTTCGCGAAAGTCTCAGCCTCTCGGCCCGCTTGGGTCGTGGCTGCATGCCGCTGTCTCACATTCGGGTGGAAACAATTCTTGTGGGAAGCTACACAGAGAGGGATGGCTGGGAAATCACCTGATGGCGCGTTTGCCTGTTATTTTGTTTTTCTGGGTAGATATTGTCGTTCACGCTCGTCGATTTATATTTTCTACATTCCTCATCTAGCTCGGGACTTGCAGGAGAAAGGACTTCATATCGCACTTCAATAGAACCCATTTCCCACTCAGCTGCCTCAACAAGAAGACTAAAATGCCCATCGCACACATCTCCCTTCCCGTCTCCTCCCTCGAGGCCTCAACAGCCTTCTACCTCAGCGCTCTCGCCCCGCTCGGCTACAACAAATTCATGCAACTCTCGAACACCGTCGGCCTCAACGCCAAGTACGATGGTCCGGACTTCTGGCTCTCGAAATGTCCTGAAGCCAATACCACTGTTCCTGTTTCTGTCGCGAAGGCTCATGTGGCGTTTAAGGGAAACAGCAAGAAGGCTGTGCGTGATTTTTATACTGCTGCATTGTAAGTACTCCTTGTTTAATAGGTTCGAGAGGACCGAGATACTGATGTGTAAATAGGAAAGCTGGAGGTAAAGATAACGGTGCTCCGGGTGAGAGACCTCAATATACGAAGGGTTATTATGCGGCGTATGTGCTTGATCTTGATGGCAATAATGTCGAGTGTCTTTATTACCAGCCTTTGTGGTTGAGTGCTATACAGCTTGGTCCCAAGATTGTGAGTGCTCTTGCGGTTGTGGGTGCTGCTGTAAGCAACTCTGGGTCTTTGTTCATGTGTCCCCCAATCACTTTAAGTTTCATCTGATGTACTCCGATTTACTCCGCCCATTTCTCAAAGAGGAAATAACACTCCCGAAACCTTCTTGAACAGGAAATTACTGACTCCCCTGTGTTGCAGTGGTGGGTTGGAAAGGGTGGGTTTTTGTGAACGAAATAAGCGTGTTTGAAAGTCGAAGGGGAAGGAGAAAGGGGCAGTGAGGATTGAAGTTCTACAACGGAACATTCAGGGGAAAGGGTGAATGATGTGCGGAGTCTGTTTTGGAACAAGAACCGGAACATACGACGTGACTGCTTCTGATTTTCGTCATTCATTTATTCTCTAGGTCATGGCAAATACCATGGCAAATATGATAATCAGGTAGTTTTGAAAAATGCAAAATTGGGTATCATTGATCCTTGACTCCGTCCGTAGGTTTCATGTCCTTGTTCACGCTGCTCAATAGGTCAGCCTTTTGTTTTCCGGTTTATGCTTTCCTCTTTCTTACCTTATGGCCCGTTGCCAACTGCACGGTAGATTTCCCTCAAATCCATTCCCTCTACCTCGCCCTCAGCAATCTCCCCCACAACTCGTCCCGGCCTCCCAGCAACGATTGAGAAGCTCGGCACAACCATATTTGGCGGTACAACCGTCCCATCCAGAATCTTCACATAGTCCTTTATGATAGCAAACTTTCCAATAGTGCAATTCGCGCCGATCGAGACGTGTGAGCCGATGAGTGCCGCTTCGATAACAGAGGATGCACCCACGAAGACGTGGTCCGCGATTTTGAGAGGATAGTGTGAGAACATCCTGTTATTTATTAGCCTCTCTCCTTTCCCAAGAAATACAACAGGTAGAAATACCCCTTGTAAACCTTCCCTGGCGGCCTCAATTCACATCCTCTCGAAAAGAAGCAATACCGCCCGATGGCAACGGCCACCGGATTTCCCTGTTTCTCCCCGCCACCGCTCGGATATGTGCGTAGTAAATCACCGCGGATGATAACTTCGGCTTGGATTACGGTCTTGCCGCCTAGGATGATGTTGGTGGTGCCGATAATTTGGGAGCGCCGGGAAACTTTGTTGCCGGTGTCCTGTGGGGATGTCAGTTGAGGGCTTGAAAGAGAGGGCAAGGAGACGCAAAGGATGTGCATATGAATTAGGGAAAGGGAAACGACCACTTACGGTCTCAATATACTCGCCCTTTACGGGCTTTTTGGAAGTCATGGCGTTAACATGGCAAATTGAGGGCGAGTTAAAGATGCGATGTCGCGTTGAAGCTTGTAATCATTCTGCCGCAATCGCGCTCGGCGGTCAACAAAGCTCACACGTGATTTACTGTACCTTCGTACCATGTTTTGAGGCATTAGGATTAGGATGAAAAACGTGGACTTTGTATTAATGATTTTTGCATGCTTGAATCTTTTGTTCTGGAAATAATTGAAAATTAAAGTGTGGCTGAACATTGTCCCTCCCATACGGATCCCTTATCCCTTTCCAAGCGACCAAAATGTAAAGAAGCTCTGGAGATCTGGAGAGAAAATGCGAGATTTCCCATGACTATTCCATTGTGTACTGTGTCCCCAGTTGGCTTCCAACCTATTCTTCTATACTACGTCTGCTTAATGATTCGCTAATCGCTATCACAAGGATCAATATGACTCCCTCATCACTTAGATAGACACCATCCCATCATGCCGATACCGAAAGGAGTTATTCTCATCACTTTCAGTGTATCAAACTTGAAGATGTTTTCTTTTGGATAGCTAGTCTCCATCATTTTATGAACTAAAAGTCGACCCCCAGAGGCCTGTCATAAAGCTGGTAAGCAGAGACAGGAAGTTTTGTCGTTCCATTCCATGCCCAGCGGATCAAAGCACCTTCGCTATTCGTCGATGTCAGCTTCGGACAGGGCTCTGGTTGCTTGATTGACTGACAATGCCGAATTTGCTTCGACGCCACCTTCCGGATTTTCAGGTACCAAATCTTCAGGATCTCTTGCAAATACGCCGTCTCCGAGAATCTTCCAGCCATTATTGGCACGTTTGACATACTCGACTGCGGTGAAATAAGTATACTTTGGTAATGGGCGGTACAGCGTGTTTTCGAAACATGCAAGGGGGTGAAAGAAAATTGAGCTCACTTACCAGCCATGAGCCAGGCATCTTTATCTGCCGCGTCACCGGATTCGAAACTCTGAAGATGTTTGTAATTCCCAGTCGGAGGAGAGCCAAAAAGCTCTCGCATGAAGTGTGCGTAACAATTGTTCCTCTCCATCCACAAGTCGGCGTGTTCCACTTGGGCCATTTTGCTTGAATCATCCATGATGTTACTTCGCGGGACCAATTGAACATACAATCGGTCTAACCTTGGAAGATGGTCAACTAATGCGGCGAAATGGGATTGCATCGGAAAAATTCCTGGGTTCAAAGTTAGTAACACTTCTTTTGAGAGCAAGTCAAAAGCAGGCCAGGATTGAAAAGGGAGCTCCTTATGTTTCTCGGGAGCAAATTTACTCGGTAGAATATACGCACCAATGTAAGACATTTCTCGAATCGTGGGACTAATGAAGGGACGATGTTCTGGTATATCTGTACCACATAAATCGGGCAGAATCTAGTTTTCCCCATTAGATATCTTAAGGTTTCAAAATCTGGGTTTACTGACAGAAGGGGGCTGTCTCAACCAGAATTCGTATGTAGCAAAAGCCCGAATGAATGATCCTTCGTTGAGCAAAAGTGTTGTCCAAGGACGGACGTCGAACAGAGCAGAAGTATCGGCGCGGATACGCGCTCGTGGTTGAGATGATGATGTCGTTGCCGCTGCAGATGCAGAAGAGGACGCTTCACTCTGAATGGGAGCTTGCTTCTTTCCTTCGGAAGGGGAATGATCGAGCCGATGGAAAGAACGGTAAGTCTCTTCCGTAGCTTGGGCTCCCTCTGCGGGAGGATGTGTGATGACATCCGGGATGTTGTGAATTGAGAAGTTCTCGGTGACCGGCTCCACAACTTCGTGTGTTTGATCAGTCGTCGGGTACTCTTTTGGGGCAACACCTTTAAGCTTAGGGGAGTCATGAATGGGAGTTGGCGCCCTTTGGAGTTTGAGATAATGACAAGGACAATCGAAGCACCATGCATCTTCCGAGTAGATATGGCAGGCAGTGAGAGCCCCCAAAGCATCGGCTGGAGCAACGAGGAGTATTTCGACCGGATCAATGATCTCGAAGAGCGAGCTCCAGAAATCGGAGAAATCATTCAACCGGTTGTCGCCCACCGAAGTGTTTGCTACTTTTTTATCATGAACAAGTAGTGTGAAACTTGTGATGACCTTCCGCAATGAATTAGTCTTCACAAAGTCAAAGAATGGTGCCATAATTTTATCAAGGAGTGGTCTCCGAGTCTTCGGCTCTGCGACAATAAATCGAGCAGACCTAAACAGCATTGGCATCGTTGCCCGTCTCCATCGCTTCGAAACGCAAGAAACAGCTTTCAAGTCTGTGACAATGGAATCTGTAAGATCAAAGGTAGGTTCATCATTAAGAACGGATTCCGAAGGCTTCGCAACGTCGAAATACCCGAATATGTTGGCCAGAAGTTCATTTGGAAGACTTTCAATTGTTGTAGCGGCTGGGGACATGGGAGCTGCAGAAGCTGACTCGACGTTTGCAGTGTCCTCAGGAACTGCATCTGTCACAGTTCCCAAGTCTGACTCCCATGTTGATTTCACGATCGATCCGCCCGATGCCTGTGCCGTCTCTGGTGACATCTTGGCTGCCGTTCTCATGTATGTAGGCGTCGAAATGTGCGCATGAAGGCGGGCCGCAGAGCATCAATGTGGGGTGGATGCAAGCTCCAAGTAGACGTGAGAAGCAACTGCAATTACAATTCTATCAGCACAATTGTCAATAACCTTAAGCAAATTTCACATACCTTTGCGAGCTACTATGATTGAGCCTCAATGATGTCGCTATTGGCGTCAGAGCTCCAGGACGGCGGTGTTTTTGTCCGGCGGAGCTGACAGAGGGTTGACTAAATGCGAAAATGCCAGGGGTTGACAAGGGTCCTGAAGGTCCACCTGATGGGCCGGCGCCTTCTGTGGAACGCCCCAAGAATTCGAACTCAGAACCAACATCGGCAGTTCACCAACAAATAAAGTGCAGTGATAAGACACGACTCGCCGTGGAACTTGATGATGGCCTGGCGTGCGCGCGGACTTCGATGAGAAAAATAAGAAATTGGGTAAAAAGCATGCTGGAAACGACAAGGCGGAGGGGAATCGGCGTACATATTTTATGTGTGGAGGGGTGGAGGGGCAAAGAACCTGCGTCATGGCGGCCCTGTAAAAGCTGTAAAAGCTAAGTAACTAGGTAGTCTGGCGGGGTCGAGACTCGAGAGTCGAGAGCCCTTTCCAGGTACTTTCGTAGTTAGAGAGCTCGTGGTATTCAGTATGGGTATGCACCTCGTACACTGTCAATGTCATACTTGCATGCAGCCGAGCTTTGCTTCCACTGGAAGGCTTATATCTTTGATACAGCATCACAACACTCTAAGGCATAAACCCCTCCTTCCACTCTATTAGCCAATTATTGCCCCAGGATCCAGCTCTTCCTCCCCGAGGTTACGCCACGCCACCCCCTTCCAGCTTTACGAGTTAGCCTAGGAAGGGGGAAAGTGGAGAATCCATGGCAGCTGCCCCTCCAAATATAAGTTGCGGGTGACTACCCCTCACTATAAGTAGAATTATAGACTTTGCTTCCCAGATATCTGCTCCCAAGATTCTCTCATATCACACTTTAACATCAATTTCTCTCCACCATGTCTGGAAAGCTCCATCAGCGACCCCCATTTAGGGCTGAGCACCTTGGCTCCCTTCTCCGTCCAGCAGAGCTTCTGGACATTCGACATAAGATTGACAAGCTCCAAGGAGATCATTCCAGCCTTGACAAAGAACTCACGGCAGTGGAGGACACTGCAGTCAAAGACATTGTCAAGACCCAAATAGATCTAGGATTCCATGGCATTTCTGACGGAGAATATAGACGCCACATGTTCTGGTATGCGACGCCTGTGGACGTTCAAAGTTTTACGGGATCTATGATACATACGGAGCGAGTGAACTAACGATCTTCTAGGGGCACGTTTTTCCCCGGACTTGACGGATTTGAAGAAATCCAGAATCCCGACATCGAAATTTTCCGAACGTACGTCCCTGATATTGATGCCTTTCTGGAGGAAGGACATAAACCTGGGGAGTCTGTGATCTGCACAGGAAAGATCAAGCATGTTGGGAGCACCTATGTTGACCAGGTCAGGACCCCCTTGAGGCCCATTTACTTGCATTGATTCAAGCCCCCGTCTTGCAGCTTGTATAGTCCTGAATGAAAATATTGAAGTACTGAATCTCTCACAGTGGAATTATTTGAAGGATCTCCTCCCAAAGGAGAGACAAAAGGAGGCAAAGCTTACTCTGGCCGCGCCCAACTGGTACCACTTGCGTTACAAGAAGGGCCGAGCATACCCCAAGAGCGTCTATTCAAACGATGAAGAATATTTCGAAGACATTGCAGCCGCTTACCGCGCAGAACTCAAGATTCTCTACGACAATGGCCTCCGAAACATTCAATTTGATGATCCAAACTTGGCATGTACGTTTTCCGCCTCATCTCGATTCTCACTATTTGTATCTAACGCGTCTCAGACTTCTGTTCCGAGAAAATGCTCTCTGGATTCAAGAAGGACAACGAAGATGCGAACGCCCTCCTGGATTCCTACATCAAGCTATATAATGGTTGCCTCCGTGATAGACCTGCGGATCTACATGTGGGTGTGCATCTTTGCCGCGGGAATTTCGTCGGAAGCAGGCACTTTTCAGAAGGTGGTTACGACAACATTGCTACCAAGCTCTTCCAAAACTTGAACGTCGACACGTACTACCTCGAATACGATACGCCTCGTGCTGGAGGCTTCGAACCTCTAAAAGAGTTACCCCGGGGCAAGAACGTCATTCTTGGTCTGATTACGAGTAAATTTCCCAAGATGGAGGATAGAGAGGAGCTGAAGAAAAAGGTGTACCAGGCAGCCGAGTTGATTGCGCAAGGAACCGGGGAGACCAAGGAGGAGGCGTTGAATAGGCTGGGTGTCAGCCCGCAGTGTGGATTTGCCAGTCACAGCGACGGCAATGCGGTTGTGAGAGAGGATATGATCAACAAGTTGACGCTTGTGAGACACCTCGCTGATGAAATTTGGCCTGATCAGCCATGATTGGCAACCGCGTAGCCCCAATATCAAGGTAGTGGTACGGAGGTGAGGGCGGGGAATTTGTGCTGGGATTGTTGTGAGCAAATTAAGGGGTCACGAAAAGTTATGTGGTATAATTCCTTCTACTTGTCTTTGAATGTTCTCCCGGAATCTGAACACCCATTTACCAAATTAAGAGTGCTCGTATATATATCCCCAGCCGTAATGTAAGAATTGTATCCGGATACGGGGAGATATGTCTTCAAGTATTAGGCCATGATGCGTCTTGGTGCAGAAACGTATCCCGTGAGCCAGGCGTGAGCTAGCTCTTTGGACCTGTCCTCATGCTGCGAAACTATGACAGTCTAGTCAGGTTTCAAAGCTCACTCTCTACCACCCTGGCTGTAAAGGTAGTGGTCTAGTAGGACTACGGCACTGCAAATATTCGGGGGCCTGACTTCGTCGAACTTGTCTTTGGTGCATAGTGTTCAGTCCTGACAACCTTGGCTACTCCGAGGTAAGGAGCTGAGGTTATCTCGAGCATAATAAAGAGGTACAGATACAGATGAGGAGGAAGCCTAGTTGATCTGTCCGAAGATATGGTAGTCCCCGATCAAGCTTGTGGTCCTCGATCGGGCACCCCGAAACCTAATGCATGATCTGGTTGGAATTCTTCGGTACATTCGATCCAAGAAACCGTAAGAGTGTGGGCATGGAATCCAAGTCGAAACGGTACATCTACCGATATATGGAATATATTTGCCCTTGTAAATTTGAATCAAGAGGTTGTATGTTGTTGAAAAGAAATACGAGGGTGTGGGATGGAAAGAGAGCGAGAACTTCACCAAGTTCAAGTGCTCCAATTACGCCAAGGAGGGCTCTCCAATTGAGAAAACTTTGAATCGTCCGATTCCGGCTGGAATAAGCCCCGGGTATCGGCTCCAAGCGCCGAACTGAGGTCGAAGTCGAGTTTATCTTCGTCACCCGTCCGTACGAGGAACGGGAATCCCCTCGATAATATTTCGCCATCATGAGAAGTCCATTCCATTCCCAGTCCTACGGCCCTGACATTCATAGGATCGCTCGTGGTGTACCACTTGTTCAAGGCCATCATTATTGCATGTGCCTTTGCCTGAGTGAGTCTGATCCCCATCCAAATGACTGGCTCCATCATCCAATCATTCCACCACTTGTTCTCGGGAAGTTCGCTATGTCTTCGAATGAAAGTAGCGATTGATTCCTGGAGAGCTGATGACTTGGACCTGGCAGAAATGACGATATCCCTTTTCCAATGCCCTCTAATGTTTCGGATGGACGAGGCCCCCAATAGTATTTCGAGAGGTCGTCTGGAAAAGGTTGTGCTGCGAAGTATTCGTTCACAGCGCAGTTTCTCTTCGAGCGGAATCTTCAAAATGTTTATCCGAATTGGGCCTTCGTGTTGTGCTCGTGTTCGGCCGCATTTTTGCTGTATAGTTTTAGTCGCATCGCTAGAAGCAGTATCCAGCTGCAGGAATATCTTGATGGCTGGACTCCTAAGACATGCGTCTGATGCCCAAAGTGCCTGTAGCTGAAGTCAGTTTTGTTTCCTGATGGATTTGGAAGCTATCGACGCACTTCAGATTCATCCGGCAAAGTGCTTAAAAATCGTATGCCAACAGGTTGGCGCAGAAAACTGCTGGTCAAGATAGGCCTCATTGCTTCTCCCCATCGCGACAGATTTGTTACTGTGGCTATTTCGCTACGAGTAGCCCCGCTCTAAATAGGGAGGATGGGCCCCACCGTGTAACAGCAAACAACACCCGAAAAATATCAATGTGTCTCTTCTTGCAGGCTTAATGATATCTATTGATTTAGAGACTCTTAGCTCTCGGCAGACACCGCACACAAATAAGGAACGTTGATTAGAAATCTATAGAATTTCAAAGAATGGGGGTTGTTGCGCGATGGTACCCCTTACTTGAAGGCATTCTCTGGATGTCTAGCTAATTTGTCCACCTAGATATATTGCACTTAGCAAGCCTTACACACCAAAGAGCGCCTTTCTCGTGTCATAAGTATACTTCAAATCCAAATGCCAGTAGTTTGGTTGATCAACCTTGCTGATGTTCCAAGCTTTGTCGAGGGCTTGAACAACTTCTTCTGGTAAAGGTTCGCTTTCAATATCTTTCAAGTTCTGGTCCAGTTGGTCCACGGAGCTTTTGAGAGTGGGAAGTTAGCTTCCGTTTCCAACGGGGTTGTCTCGCAGCTCGTAAGGCAGTCCGCTGCCATGAAAACATGGAATACGCAATCTTCACACCAGTACTTACCTGACTCCAATGATGATGCCATCATTTCCGCCCTTGATATCCAGCGCTGAGTGATACGTTACCCATCTCAATGCCACCTCGGGCATTCTCAAGCCATATTTCTCAACGACAGGCTCAACGGCAGCCAATGCGTCGAATACTCCACCTCTGAAATATCTCTGCCGGTACATTTGGCCAGTCTTTGAGGTATCGCTGAAACGACCCTCTTTTGGAATGTCCGTCGTCTTGTATTTTCCAGAAAATAGGCCGCCAGCGATTGGGTTATAGATGACGACGTCCAGCCCGTACCGCTTGCAAGCTGGAATAAGCTCATGCTCCAAATTACGAGTAATGGCACTTCAAGTTCTCAGAGTCAGTATTGCTTATCCAAGGAGATTCCAGACGCCTCGCGGGTTTCAATAGCTATGATGAATGTCTCAGAAGATCCAAGGCAACCAGAAAGGGTATTATATCCCGCGAAGTGTGCGAATAAGGCAAGAATCGCTCTGGCTTACTTGTACATCCCTTGATAAATGGAAGGTCTGACCCAATTGTTATACTTGCAATGCATTACGATTTCAGCGACCTCGAACGCAGTGAAATTACTCAAGCCCAGCTGGACAAACTTTCCCCTAAAAGTGTATTAGCCATGGCCTATGAAATTCTCACATGCCCCGGAAGATTTACTGTTTGTGGAGTTTGTCTACAGCCTCGAGAGTCTCTGTGAATGGGACGGATCGATCCTATTGCGGGGCATGAGTTTAGTACAGCCTGATTTAACTTCGTCACGCTTACGGCAGCATGGAGATAAAAGATATCCACACAATCTGTGCCTAGCTCTTTCAAGCTCGTCTCGAACTGGGAAACAAGAACATCTGGTTTATGAGTACCAGCGGGTTTGGGATAGACTTTTGTCTACGAATAAGGGGTTAGCATTATTCGTCATCATCTTCCGGAAACGGGACAGTGAAGGAATATCTCATGAAAGATGCAGATATCAGATAAGTCAATGAGTGTTGACGTACCGCCAAAGTGAGGCCTCTTTCCTTCCAGTGCGCTCTACGCGTAAAACCCTCTTGCTTTCCATCAATATAAGCACGGGCAGTGTCAACTTCATTGTATCCTGCAGCTTGGAGGTGATCGAGAGCTTTGTTGTATTCGTCGAGAGAGGTGATTCTAGCACCAGCAGCCTCGTCCTCCCCAAATGTCATCAGCCCCAGGATAACTCTTGACTTTGGTCGGCTGGCTAGAAGAGGCATCTTCGTTTGTCTTGACTCGAAACACTGGGGACGTATGCGGAATGATATTTGCAGAAGTGTTGAAAGAAGATAGACGTTGAAAAGCACGGAAGTAAATCTAGATACCGATCAGAAAGGTGGGGTTGAGATTCCATCATCGCAAGGGCGTTTTTGGCGTTTCCACCCCAGCCTATTTACGGACCCTGCCTCGAAACACCTTTCTAATTTACTCTGGGAAGGTCACAAAAATAAAAGGACAAACTTGAAATGATTTCATGAAGCCAACTGGCTGTAAAACTTGCTGCTTCTACTTGAAAGCTGCATTTATCGAATATGTTTTTGTTCTTACTGTACAGTCTGTGGTATTGACGTATGTACTGGGACGGCCCCGCCTCTCGGTTGACTAAAAAAGCGACACTGATTTTGAATCTCAGCGCGATACAATCAGAGAGTGGTATAGCCGGAAACATTCAAGACTCATTCTCTCCTTGCGAATGTCACATCCAGTGTGAGACAATCGGAGAATATATGATAATGTTCGAGATTTATTTTATACTTCAGAATATCTCATCCGGCCTGGGATGTTTAACCCCCCCCTATTCAGTACCGCTTTTTGTGTCCAGCGGGAGGCCACTGTCTCCGATCGCCGAAGCCAATTTGATTCTTCTCTCCCTCTTAAAATCCAAAAGCTGGAGACGAATTGAGAGTGGAGCAGTATCTGTCAGATCTAGATTCCAACTCAACGCAGATGCTCAAAACATCGGGCTAAACTACTTATCAGCAGTATCAAATCGGCTCTGAGCCGGTACGCGACTAGAAACAGAATTTCTCGGAATCAACGGGTCTTGTAATCCTTACAGTTATTTTTAGAAATCTCGTATTCCCTTCTCTTAGCAGTTAAGGCAACAGTATACATTATTGAAAGCTCCCATTACATCTAGATGACCTGACATTTGTGAACTGGCCAGTAGTAACAACCTTGGCCTTGCTTGTAGAAGTTTCCGTCACCGCTTCTCGGGCTCGGACACTTAAAGTCGGCGGCCGAGATAGCCCTTTATGGGCCAAAAGGCTGTCGTACTAGGATCCTTAATCGAGTCTCTGAGAGACACGCCGCATGTTGTTGTGCGGTTACACTGCAGTATTTCTTCAATATCTCATGCAGAGATCCTCGTCTTTCCATCCCCGGTTTCGAGTAATTTATACCATGTGCGAAGCCCTAAGCGTCCGTTCCGTTCCCTGGCGACGGGCCCATGGCCAGTGCCACCCCTACCCCCTTGAAACTTCAACATGGGAATACACCTTCGCCACATCCTATTTGAAAGCCCTAACACCGAGCTGCCCTGCTATTTGGTGACCAACGACTGGCTCTCAACCAGCCCTCGGCTTTCTGTTCTCTTTTGGTCCTTGAATAGGCTTCGCCAAGACACTTCACTCACCTATTCCGTGTCGTCGTCAGCTTTTCGCTTCCCTGCCCCTGGAAAAGACAAGCGAGACAATCAGGCACAGGCTCGTGCCGAACTTCAACGTCGGCCTGTACAACATCACGATAGTCTTGTTGTTGGCTCCCTGGACGGCTTCTTGGTCCTTCTTTTATTGCAGGCGCAATATCTTCCTCATTTGTGTTTATGGCAAACCCCTAAGTGTGGCTTGAAAATATTCCAATGTTGATGAGGACAGGGTGAATCAAAATACTAACCCCCTACACACTCGGAGATATTGACTTTTCTCGGATCCTGGTTCTCACTCCCACATCACTCGTATATGCGTCGAAAAGGTTCACTCATCGAATTTCAACATTCTCCAACCATTTTACAGGGATAGTTGTTTCGCTCTCAGGTGGTTACGTGGTTACCTCCGCATCGCGGGAGATCCTCGACACACAATACTTGTATCGGAGCCCGTATAGACCTATTTGGGGTGTTCTTGGCAGAAAAAATATTTTTCCACTTGTACCTGGCTCCCTGCTTCGGTCTACAAAGGGCATTGGTGCGGAAGGTACGGCAAGCTACGCCGAATCATTGCCAGTTCTACAAGACTGGGGATTTCACTGCTCAAGTATTCCACACTTGCGGTTATCATTGATCAAACAAACCGTGAACCCTGAAATGCTTGAGCGTCTCGCTGCCAAATTGCATGTATCTAGATTCAGCCGCTAGTGCACATATACACACAAACCGCTGTACATTTGTACCCAATGCCTCAAAGTCATCCTGGTAATCTGAGAGGTTTGGTCATCATCTCCCGTATTAAAGTTGCATCGAGGCACGGGTGGCTTCAGCCCGCAGACCCACAACGATGCTGTCTGATGGCCGTGAGGCCTATCACTGTAAACAAGATCTGGTCTAGAGATGCAATGCTGACAGGGCATTGCTTCGACCTTGTGGCTGCGCGCTAGATCCGCGAAGGGCAATCGCGGTAAACCATGAAGTATGGCAAGAGTATTTCTGTTCTATATCAAGAAAAACATGGTGTGCTGAGGCCACGACGTAAAAACGGGGTACCCTAGCTCAGATCGAGTTTATGTAGTAAGATGGAATAGGGTGTTACTCCACACATCCTGCGACTCTGACTGTAGCCCTCGTACACAGCAGGAAAGCGCCTTTGAAATAAGAAAGAACCCAGCCGATCATGATCATGAAATCTTCGCCGCATGCAGTAACAGAACGGCGGTCGGACTATCGAGGTTACGTATTCACCTGCGATCTTTCTGTACGGCGCCTGCATGAGCGCGGGAACATTTCTGCAAAGAGACATGATGGGGGAACGACGGTACCATTCTGACGTGGCGGCTATCTTCGAAATAGTCCGCTATGACTATTTCTCAGCGGCATGGGGATGAGAGTTCATATATATAGGGGGAGAAAAATCCTCTCATTCTACCTCATCTTTGCATCAACTCATCAACTTTCTTCTCGGTATCTTCTAAGAACCCTGCCTTTCTTCATCATGAAGACCACATTCGTTACCCTTTTTGCAGCTTTTGCCCATCACTCTTTGGCATCAGCAATTCCTTCAGTCTCTGACCTCGTCACTCGCCAGAATGCTTCCTGTGAGAACACAGCAACATCAAGAAGGTGCTGGGGAGGCTACTCCATTGATACAGACTACTACTCTGTAACTCCTGATACTGGCGTCACTCGAGAGGTATGAAGCCCTTGTCTTTAGCAAAGAATCATGCAGCAATAATCTAAGAAGCTGAACAGTACTGGCTGTCCGTTGAAAACACAACCGTTTCTCCAGATGGATACTCGCGCTTCGCCCTTACTTTCAATGGCACAGTTCCCGGCCCAGCTATTATTGCCGACTGGGGAGACAATCTCGTCATTCACGTCACGAACAACCTGCAGTTTAATGGAACTTCCATTCATTGGCACGGCATTCGGCAGTTGAACTCAACTGAATACGACGGTGTCCCAGGTGTAACGCAATGTCCGATTGCACCGGGTCAAAGATTGACCTACAAATTCCAAGCCACCCAATATGGAAGCACGTGGTATCATTCCCACTTTAGTCTACAGTATGGTGATGGTCTCCTGGGACCTTTGATAATCAATGGCCCTGCTACCGCAGACTACGATGAAGATCTCGGGGCAGTATTCCTGTCAGATTGGTCTCATATCCCAGTAACACAGCTGTGGGACGCCGCCAAGCAGGGCCCTCCTCCTCAGTTGGAGAACGGCCTCATCAATGGCACCAACTCCTTCGACTGCTCAGATTCCACCGACGCCAACTGCATTGGTGGAGGAAAGAAATTCGAGACTGTTTTCGAAGCTGGGAAGAAGTACAGAATCAGACTTATAAACTCTGCTGTTGATGGACACTTCCAGTTCTCGATTGATGGACATAACTTGACAGTCATCGCTAATGATTTAGTGCCAATCGTTCCATTCACAACCGATAGCCTTCTTATCAGCATCGGACAGCGATATGATGTTATCGTTGAGGCCGCTCAGTCTTCTGGAAATTATTGGCTCAGATCTGGCTGGGTGACCGGATGTTCAACCAACACCAATGCCGCCAACATCACTGGCATAGTCCGATATGATTCCAGCAGTACCGCCGACCCCACGAGCGTCAGCACTGTCACTGTAAGCACCAGTTGTGGAGATGAGCCAGTAGCCAGCCTTGTTCCTCATCTTTCCATGGACGTCGGAACCTTCGCCACGTCCGCTGTGAGTGAAGGGGTTCTCAGCTTTGCGGTGACCGATTACTTTCACTGGACCCTCAATGACAGCTCTCTCCTCCTCGACTGGTCAGACCCAACCACACTGAGGATCTTTAATAATGAGACCATCTGGCCTACAAACTACAACGTTCTCCCTCTCTCGGTTTCTGACACCGAATGGGCAGTGTACGTTATTGAGGATAACACTGGTCTAGGGTAAGCAAGCCAGTATTGTTTTTACTAGAACTCTCCAATCTAATAAACAAGATAGTATTACCCACCCTATTCATTTGCACGGACACGACTTCTGGATCATTGGTCAAGAGACCGCCGTCTTCGATATCGACACCGTTAAATGGAACCTCATCAACCCTCCAAGGCGTGATGTTGCATCTCTTCCAGCTAACGGCTACCTCGCGATTGCTTTCAAGAAAGACAACCCGGGTTCATGGCTTTTACATTGCCACATCGCGTGGCACGCATCTGAGGGATTCGCTATGCAATTCGTCGAGAGAGAATCTGAGATTGCTATCTCCATGACTGATACTAATACCTTTATGGACACCTGCTCCGCCTGGAGCGATTACACTCCAACCGAAAAGTTTGGCCAGGACGACTCCGGAATCTGAAAAGCTTATGAACTGTTCAAGATCGGTGTGAAGATTGGATGATTAATGTATGGTGGACGGACGTCTCGCTCTCGATGGCATGATGGCAGTTGGAGGTTTCTTTTGTATAATGATGAATGCGCTCTTTCTACTCCTGTTAAACTTGTATAGTATAATAATATCTTAGGAACCCGCACTTACGGCTTATTCTATATTGTTTGAAAGTTTCATGAACATAATATATTTTCTGACTGAGACCGATCACGTGCCAAGCGAAGAAAACAGCGCGCTCTCGGGGTGGACAGAAAAAGTGGTACTAATTCTGAATGTGCCTGGCGGGATGAGACATTCTGAAATACATAATATATCTCCAATAATCCTCTCTGATTGTCTCATACTGGATGGGACATTCGCAAGAAGATAGTGAATCTTGAAGACTTTCTGGTTGTATCACGCTGTGTGGATCCGCAACATACACTTTTGTGTCCACCGGGAGGCCCTCCAGACAGAGTGAGGCCTCAGTGAATCCATTTGGCTTCTGATGAAATCTGTAACAATTAGCAACTGTGGGCATCGAGGAATAACGGGACTAATAATGTGCATAACCTGCGTCGGGGTCTCTTGGACCAGGATGATGGCTGGTGCGACGCGTGAAGGGGCTGCTAATACTCCACGTCACTGAGGGACCTATTCAGCCTCACTATGACACTGCCATCGTCAAAGTAAAGCTTCGATTGAGCTCAGCGGTAACGAACAAGAGGGCAAACGAGCGCGAGATGGAAATGGAAACGCCAACGCCAACTCCAACTCCAACTGCACAGCCAGGCCGTCGTCAGCAGCCGGCGAGTCGGGAGTAGTGACATTACGAGGTACCTTACAGTATTGAGCGCCAGTGTGCTGAATAAGGCAGGCAGTTGCCAACAATAGGCTGCAGCGCTTCCCCAGAAAACGGTTTAATTGCAACTCTCTCATCTCATCGATTTCTCAATTTTCTCCATTTTCTTATCGTACCTCATGTTCATGTTCATGCTTATGCGATAGTGGTTTGGTTTACCTGTTACCTGTGCAATCGCAATATATCCGTTCCGTTGTTGATTACTTTTAGCCAGGCTACGCGGGCTTATTCGTTTCTGATCCGGCCTTCCCAGTACAATCTCGCAGTCAGCTCTTCGCCGGCGGGCACCAACGTCATTCCATCGACGCATAATTAAAGAGCACAACCACCCCCGGAGAATTGACTGAGCATCAATTGAGCATCAAATATGTCCTACACTCAGTACTCGCAGTACGGCGGAAATCCATACAGCAATGGACCCGACGCAGAAGCTGGCCAGGGCGGCGCTGTAAGCTCTTCCCCTCTTTCGAGATGCGCGACAGAAAAGATTGCCCGGAACATTGCTGACATCTGAGTTTTCTTCATAGGGCTATCTAGGTCAAGGTCAAGGCCAAGGCCAAGGAGGACTTCAGCATGAAATGACCGCGACATCGAATTATTCCCAAGCCGGAGCTCCCGCGACACCGGCACCTACATCAACGATTCTTACGCAGGGGGATTTCCTCGCGCGCGTCGACAATACAAAGGCCGAAATCCGAAGTCTCTCATCCAACATCCAAGAAATTGCATCACTCCATCAGCGCTCGCTCTCATCGCCTGACAGTGGCTCCAATGAGCTCGAAGCCCTCGTCGCGCGAACGCAGCTAAAAACCACTTCGATCCGCGACCAGATCAAATTCTTGCAGGGGGACCTGGCGAAGACACAGGACTCGAGCAGAAATGTGAAGTCAAGACAGGCCAAGCAGATCAAATCTGAGTTTGAGAAGGCTTTGAATGAATACCAGCAAGAAGAAGTAGCGTACAGACAGCGCTACCGGGACGCGATCGCCAGACAGTACCGCATCGTAAATCCCGATGCGTCAGAGGCCGAGGTCAGTGAGGCCGCGGAGATGGATTGGGGCTCAGAAGGTGTTTTCCAGACTGCTGTGAGTGTTGAAGTAATGTATGAGATCCGACGGTGGAACTGACAATACGCAGCTTAAGAGCAACAGATCAGGCCAGGCCTCCTCAGTTCTAGGCGCAGTCCGCGCCCGCCACAATGAGCTACAGAAGATTGAGAGCACTCTCACCGAGCTTGCGGCTATGTTTGCTGATATGGCTCAAATTGTAGAGGCGCAGGATCCTGTCATCGAGCACACGGAACAGAATGCTGTACAGACTGCCGACGATGTTGACAAAGCCAACGACCAAATTGACAAGGCAAATGAGCATGCTAGGCGCAGAAGACGTAACAAGTGGTATTGCTTGTTGGTCGTGGTTCTTATCATTCTGGCTATTGCTCTTGGAGTTGGTCTGGGCGTTGGAATCCCTGCGTCACAGGCCAAAAAGGCAACTTCGTAGAGGAGCTTTGTATAGGCCTTTGTTTGGATGGAGTTGGTATTAATACATAATATCTGACGACCTATGTGGTTGTTTTTTAATGGACGAGGATCAAAACTGTTACTAGATATCTCACTCGCTGTCTATATCTTTTGGCAGCGGATTCAGATTGCGATTCTCTGCAAGCACAATGAAATTGTATATTTATGACCAGACCCATAAATTGTGCAAAAAAGGATATTTATAAACATGAACAATCATTCATAACTTTCATGCGCCTTCCCAGTCAAAACGCCCTCGCTCATCTGTCTCCTCCGTTTCCCAAGTACCGTGATCGCCCAGTCAGTCAGCGTATAGCCCCAATGGCCCGCCACAATCACCCCACTGAATACATTTATCACCTTTACCATAAATCGCAAGAACGAGTCCCTGCTCTCCTCGACCGTCAGAAGCATAGGCTCAATATCGTACTTGAAAAAGATACCGGGTACTGAACGCTCGTTGACGACGTGCGATTGCTCGGTAACTGCGTACTGGTTTGTAAAGATGGTGTTCGCGGAGTAGGGTGTGGTGCCGTCAACGGTATAGACAGTGGGTACGACTGAGAGGAAATATTGGAATTTGTGGAAATGGTTTGGTGTTGCAGAGATCGTACGGTCGAGGGGATTGAGGAGGGAGGGGTAGAAAGCTCCGAATGAGAGCTCAGAGACAATGTGCGAGAAATTGAACGCTGTCCAGCCTTTAGTAAAATACCGGATTAAATCTTAAGATCGGGGGCAACATACCATTGTGATCCAAGTGCTCAATCCCCCATTCTTGATATCCGTGCCCTCTGGCAGTAATATGGAAATCTCCCTGTACTTTATTCACATCCAAACTCCCGTACATCCGGCAGCTATCCCCTCCCGGAGGCCCATTCTTCAATCTCGGAGTCTTCCCAAATTTAGCCCTCCTCGATCCCCCAGCAGCAGCAACAATATCATGCACATGCTCTTCCCCAAACCCCTCTTCATGCTCATGATAACCCTCCCCCGTAATAACCCTCCCCTGCGCATCTTTCCCTAAACTGTGCATACCCTTCGAATCAACCCACTGCGCCCAGTTCGTGGGATCTTTCTTCAGCATATCCCCCGCAAGAATCCGATCCCCAGCCGCATCCTGCACATTGATGTGGATATCCTTGCACTGCATCTTAAGCACGATATCCAGGTTGATCTGCAGGTTATGCCCGACCCCCTTCTCGACCGCGAAAGTATGGTTCTCGTGGCCGCGCCACCACCGCGTGAATTCACTGAAGATGAGGAAAAAGGAGATGGCCAGCATAGCGACGGTCCATTTTCCACCGCCCGAGGTCCTGGTTATGTACTGCGGTTTTGATTTGGCTGATAACTCGTCAGACTTGAATTTCCAGAGAAAAAATTTTCCATGGAGGACTTACGGAAAGCATCAAAAGCCTTCACAATACCACTGCCGCCCTTCTCCCCAAAGGCATCCTCGTCCAAGCCATGGTTCGCGAAGCCGTTCATCGCTTTTTCCGATTGACTTTTTCCGAATAAACTTCACATCAATTCTGGAGTGCCAAATGAATCAAAAGCATGCGAGATGAATTTTTGCGTAAGTGCCTCTGAAGGCTTGTCGTCGTGGTCGAGTCCAGCGCCGGGATTTATTATGGGCGAAGAGGACAGCTTGCTCGCTCATGCAAGGCTGAGGATTTTCCGGCGACGTGAGCCGTGTGGGGCCGAGTCACTCCACCTGAGTTGTACAGTATGGTCTTCAATTGTATTCTATTAATTTTACTGTTATCATTATGCAAGTGATTCTCCCCTTTTGTTTTGAAACCCTCATTATCCCTATGATTTGAAAGTCTGTCTATCTCATATCAAATTCTGATAGTCAGCCCTTAAGACTTACGAAGTAGTTGAGAAATAGTATGTTGTCCTATCTAAGAGCGAGCTCAGTATTTTTTCAGAAATTGCAGTTACTCATTTCATCGGAAATATTTGAGTATTTTAAATATGTTTCCTAATTTAGTCACAATTTATAGTTCAGGATGTCCTTGAGGGAATCAATGTACCCTATAGGAGTGGAATGCTCTGAGTTGCATATGATTGACAGTCAAATAAGAGACTTTGGCAGAGATGAGCAATTCATGGAAGCAGGTGCTCAGTTTCAGTCCATTCAATGGTTGACACGCAACCAGCGTCTCATTCCTGACAATGCTCACTCTATCATTATTCTTTCGTAACTATGCATGCATTGTTATTGGTTCTTTCTACTTAGCTGCCATTTTTCCTAGTAGCCTGTCTGTTAAACAAGGCATATCATATGGTCACTCAAATGAATGCAGAAAGAATCGCGAGAACCATGAACCCCTCCAAACATCAGCGCGGCTGATTGCCAAAATACAAGAACGTTTTCTCCCATACAACTTCTGCGATAATTCTGAATGCGACCAAAATCGGTAATTGATATCGAAGGTACGTATCCATAATCTATTCGCGAAGTATTTATGTGGGGCAGGCGGAAATGGTGACTATCTTCTGGATAGTCACAGCTGCCTTCGGACCATTACTAGCGACAGATCGCATGCTTTGTGTGTGAGAATGGTGATGATGGCGTGTAGTATGTGGTTTGTGCGAGCTGTGAGTCGAGTGAATGCTGTGTATATGTTGGTCATGGCTACTAGAAACCAAAGTGAACTTGGTAGTGGACGTATTCGCCTTTTGAAGATCGAAATCGTTTGCTGAGATGGAGACCAGAGTTCCTGAGGCTTGGACAGGAACGACTGTCTGGGAAATAGTGTCTATGACGATATTTTCGGAGCTGGTGGCCAAAGGCGTACCTGCTGCAAAGCGATCCCCAGAGCTCAACCGAGACACTGACGTGATGAGGGTAGAAGGGTCACCTGCGGTAGAAGATTTTTGTATGAAAGATGTCGAGGCTGTGGAAGGCACTATTTCAGTAGGGGCCACATCGGAGGATGCGGGGATTGCGAAAGAAGGGACTTCAGAAGAAGAAGTCATCGCAGAGTCCGAGGACGAGATTGTTCGAAGAATTGATGAGGCCCCTGAGGTTGAAGACGATGCGCCAGCCATAGAAGTTGATACAGACGCAGAGGCTGTCGTAAGGGATTGAGTGGCCAATACTGTGGAAATAGAGCCGTTGATAATAGGAAGATCAATGTTCACGCATGGAGAACTTCCACATTTTTGATAGAGAGAGATCAAGGACGGACCGCCACAGATCTCAGTATTATCTCCAGAGCAGGGCATAGCACAACCCCCCACAAGAGACGGATCGGCCGCACGGTCAGAGGGGATTGAATTATCGCAAAAGCATTGGAATGAGTATTCGAGACCTGAAGGAGCGAAATTAGTTCAAAGCTTCAAAGACTCCTCAACGCGGTCATATGACGGAACGGAAACCTGTGCTGAGATGTATGCATAGGGTTGGGGTAATTCTTACCGGCGACGCTGAAGCCTTGACTATTACAGTAATCGACGCAGTACTCAACAGTCATGCCAGACTGATTGTTGACTTGATCCCCAAGAAGGGTGCGAGGTTTTCCGGCTGGGTCGGTACCGCACCCAACATATGCGAACCCCTTTGACTTTGTGAAGTCTACGTAGGGTAGTTTAGGCTGGCCAATGTGGGTAGGGGCACCGCAGTCTGCTTGCGGCAGGGCCCTAGAAGGTCCATCTTGAACGGGATTGCAGCCGGGCAATTTTGGCATAAGTCCAAAGACTTGTTCTTCAATTGAAGGAGGGATTATACAGGCCTCGGCGGCGTTATCGGTGGAAAAGTTAAAGTATGGGCATAGTTCAATGACACCACTTGCATCGGTGCAGTTGTTGACCGCAGACTGAAGGGTTGGGACATCCCATCTACAGAAATTAATCAGAACGAACCAACTAAGATAGATTGACCAAGGGAGATCATTAGGTCTCTCTCACCCATTGACAAAGTCACCATGGTAGCCATAACCAGTAGGATCACCATTAGCGAGGACAAAAGGCTGTGAATCACCGTACCACATATCGTCAAAGTCTGACGTGTTCCATATAACTTCGTAAAAGATAGAAACCAGTCGGCGCGGAAACCCATCAGGGCAAGAGCCGTGCTAAAGGACGGTGTGTTAGCATCACATTCAGAATTCCCCAGGTTCAGAAGCAAAATAGTAAATGTAGGCAGGCTTTCCGGTGATTAGAAAGGGTAACGAGGGCAGTTTTGGCTTTTTGAGACGTTCGCAGGGAATGTGTCCGTTACAGAAAGCCAAACTTCCAGAGGAAAGAACTTTCTCGTGAGACTTACATCGGTCCCAGACGGATATACTACGTGAGATTTATGGTCGGCAGAATCCAGGTCCACCCCGTTCCAGCAGGATGGGAAGAAAATCTGTGCTCGTAGACCATCGGGGCACTTGATGCTGGGAAATCCATTTGTTTGGGCAGTATTGGTACCGAGACAAGCGAAAGTTACAGCGTTTTGTTGGACGGTGTCGTTGAAGCTTCGAAGACTCGGGTCTCCAGCGAGCATACGGAATCCTTCAGGGAACGCTTCAAGTTGAGGATAGTTGACATCTGCTGGGTCGGAGCGTTGCCTGCATTTATTAGATATGTGCAACTCCGTGGACATGATATCTTACAGATAATATATTGTCGCACCTCCGTTCTGATCCACAGAGATGAAGCTACCATTTTGAGTCTTATAATAAAGAGTCTAGAAGGTAGAATCAGTTCACCTAACAAAATACCAATCAAGAAAGAATTAATTCACCGGAACCCAATAATTCGATTTGTCTTGAAGGACTGTGCAAGAAGAACAGGTGGACGCCTGGGTCGAGGCGTAGTCCATCTGAAATCCGAAGCCATTGCCTCCCATAATCGTATGAGCGTGTCCAGAAACTTCTCCAGGACTGACGATCGGATCAGCACGCTCAACTACCAGAGGAGACTTGCAGGGAAGGCGAAAGAAAGCTGAAGCGGTCGTCGCAAAAGCAAGGCCAAGGACCAGCCGGGTAGCCATGTCTGGATGCATGGCAGAGATTGATCAACTTGTGTCTTGATCTAGGGACGTGTTTCCAAGAACGGCTGAGGTCAAAACAGATGGTGATGTCGATCCTTGAAAGAAAGTTTGCTGCCGTGTTGTGAATTTAAGGTGCTCTGTAGATAGACAACAAGTATAAGCGAAAATTGGGGGAAGTGGCATTCACCGCCAACAGATCGAACGGCAATTCCTATCCAAGTTGAAACAAGTCGAGGAAAGAGCTTCTTGTTCTTTCAGACTCGCGAGTTGCCAAGAAAGGGAATCTACTGCTGTGAACAAGTGAGGTGTAAAAGGTTTGAAAGTCCCAGATCGAGTAAGTAATTGTCCCCCTGGGTGGAAAGCTGTATGCTGATGACTACACCGGTCGGCGGAGTAATTGAAGAATGCTATTCAACAATTATGAAATCAGGGGAAAGGGAGCGAAGGGAGCAACTACTAATAATAAGAATGGAGGACGGTCTTTGCAAGACAGAAGCTCGCCACCCCTTTCTGTCTATACGGATATTGTTTCTCGATAGCAGCAGCTCCCGTTCGATGAGTACAACAGATACTGTGCAACAGATGTAACAGAATGCAAGGTACCGCCTGACAAATCCCAAAACGGCCTCCGGAACGATAGCGATATGAGAAGACGAAAATCGATCAGCCAAGCTAAAACTCAGGTTCACCAGGTTGTGTGCGACCAAGCTCTTGATTCTCCAGGCCACCCAAGCTTGAGCAGGTCAACACTAATAGTAGTAGAAAGAGAAATTGCAGCACACCGTTTCTTTTTGACACAGAACCAAGTTGAACACATGATTATATCTCCAAGGAATCTCGAGTTCTTGCATTCTCGGCGACCAGAGCTATGTGTCTTCTCTCACGCTGTTAACCAGGTGATACAGTATTGATATTTACCGAAAAAGTGTTTCAAACAAACGTTCTTCACAAACCTGGAGAATTCTACACATATGGTTTAACAAAATGGTCATGGGTATCGTAACACAAGGACATTGTGTTCAAGAGGCAGGAGACATGCCCGGATCCGGGGACTAGGATGCACAGTTCGAGATCTGAAGAAATCAAAGTTCACGCCTTGAAAGCTTCCAGTGTTTGCGGCCAGGATAATGCAAGCTGCATTTTCTCGGCTCTCCTTTTCTTTGGCGTTTATTTCTTCGAGGTGGGATGGCAATGCCCTGCTTGATGTTTCTGTGGTCAATTCTGTGCTCCGAGACGCGCTCGGGGTCCGTCCACCGCGGGAGACATCGCCCGTGGGGAAATGGCTCAATGAACGAGTTCGGAGGGTTCCTCGATGTGTTCGTTCAGGATGCGCGAAGATGTCCCGATCATATTAAACCGTGGAGCTCTCAGAATATTCCTAGGTCGGCCGTCGAATCAGCGAGGGATTCCCAGATTCCCAGATACCCGACTCCCAAGAACTGCGTTGTGAAGATGCAGGAACCAAATCTTCAAAATGACCTGGCATCGGACGAATTGCAATCAGCCTCTTGAGCACGCTGTGAGCTAGCTTGGCGTGAGCCCTGCCGTTGCCGACATTGCATCGACAGGGGCATACTTTAACAACAGCTCCCTTCCACCCTGCTGCCAAGAAGGCCGACGAAGCATCTCCTATCTCGTCGTCCAAAGGCAAAGCCGAAAGTCAGCCGTGTCGTCATGGAAGAAAAATGATCCATCATTCATTCTCACTTGTTCAGGGAAACAACAAGGGACGTTCACCAGGTCCTACCAAGAACAAATTGGCAGCGAATGGCTACCCCACGAGGTCCGGCTTTCAAAATGTTGAATGTTGTTAGATGTAATGCCATACCATTCATCAGCCCTGCACATTCATAGATAAATTGGCTCTCCTCCCTCTCTGCTTTGGCTTTCTTCACAATTGCAAGCTCGTCCTGTGTTGCTATGCTTCGACTCATTATCCTTATCATTTCGCTGGGCTCGGCCGCGCTGGGCTCCTTCGCGGGGAACCTTAACTATCGCTCGCCATCACACCATCATCCAGGTCTTGGGGTTTTCAATTCGCAAAGTTGCTGCTCGAAACACACCCACTGCGGCATGGAACTCCTCAATGTTAAACTTCACTCATGGGGTGGCTTCCGGTGATCCCTACTCATCAAGTGTGATCCTGTGGACTCGGGCCGCTCCATCCATGGTAAGTTCTTACATTTTAATCTTACAAATCAACTCACTGCAAGCCAAAATCTGATTGCAAATCTCGAAGGACAATGACAGAAGCAACGTCACGGTGTCTGGAACTGTGCCACTCTATAATCATGATACCGAAGTTTACGTGAAGGCCAGCAAAGCGCCGGTCTGTGTTGAATACAAAGTGGCGACTGATTCGGCGATGAAGAATTCATTCGATGAGGGAACAGCCTATACATCCAGTGATATTGACTTCACAGTGAAAGTTGAGGCAAAGAACTTGAAGCCATATACAAGATATTGTGAGTCATAATGCACAAGTCACGTTTTTGCCAAGTTTGGGAGTGGGCTGACCCCTGACCAGATTACCGATTTAATATTTGTAACTCAAATAACGTTTCTCCTGTCGGGCAAACAAAGACCATTCCCAGCAAAGGCGACAAAGTCAACACTAATATCAAATTAGCCATCTACTCTTGCAGTAACTTGCCATTTGGATTCTTCAATGCGTACGGAAATTCTGCACGAAAAGACTCCGTTGACTACGTTGTTCATCTTGGCGATTATATCTATGAGTACAAGAATGGTGATTATGGCTGGGGAAACTCTATCGGCCGTATTCCGCAGCCAGATCACGAGATATTCACGCTCTATGATTATCGTCGACGATTGGCCCAATACCGAACGGATCTGGACCTTCTCTTGAGCCATCAACAGTTTCCGTGGATTCCAGTTTGGGATGATCATGGTATGGATAATGTATCAGGTGCATTTGTAGAATTTTGGCTGACAATTCGTTTCAGAGGTAGCCGACAATACATGGAAGGGTGGGGAGGCCGAGCTAAACAACACTGAAGATTCTTTTATCAAAGATGAAGGTGTGAGTGTGGATCAACGCAAGATGAATGCGGTGAGGGCCTACTTCGAATGGATGCCGATTAGACAGGTGGAAATGGATGACAACCTCCGGATATGGCGCAACTTTGAGATTGGAGATTTGATGGATCTCATAATGGTGAGTAACTTCACGTTATGCTGTTTGATTCCCAATCCTCTCTAGACTTTGTCGAGATTTCACAAAAGCTATATACTAACAATTGCCGCAGCTTGACACCCGGCAGTATGACAGATCTATCACCGACTTATACTGGAACACTGACTATATACACGAAATCTCGAATGATGCTGGACGGTCTCTAATGGGGTCGCGCCAAGAAAATTGGTATGTGTGATATTTATAACTCCTACTTTGGCAACTGTCAAGCAGGCTCGGATGGAGCCCTGACACATTCTGGAGAATGCTTCAAGGCCATGCAAATAATCCCAATAAGTACTAACACTATATTTGACAGGTTTTACAACAAACTCACTGAATCCAAGAACCGAGGTGCTGTATGGAGGATCGTTGGCAACCAGATCGTCTTCTCACGAATAAACGAGTCCTTCGCCTATGGAAACGAAAACCCTTTGAACTACGATGCTTGGGATGGCTATGCCTCAAACAAAAATCGAACTCTTGCTCATCTCTACAACCAAAACATCTCAAACACAATTTTCCTTGCAGGAGACAGCCATCTCTCTTGGGTATCTGATCTCGTATGGCTCGATACTCACCCCTACGATCCCAAAACTGGTGATGGCGCCATAGGTGTCGAATTTGCTGGATCTGCAGTCTCTTCGCCTTGCCCGTTCGGCCAGAACATTTCAATTCACAGCGCGAACAGCTACTCCACACAACTCGTGGCAGCAAATCGCGAACTGCAATGGCAGGATGTGTACTATAGAGGCTACTATGAGCTGAGCGTTGGGTATGACTCGTTGAACGCCTCCTATTTTGGCCTGCCGACAGTTGGGACTCGAAATGGCTATGAAATTTCCCTTGCCAACTTCACCGTTCTCAACGGAGCAAACAAACTCAGTAAGCAGATTTTCAGAGTCCCTCATTCCCTTCCCGGCACCGAAATCCATCATCCTATGAGGTTTCCAAACAGCTCGTCATAACTTTTGATCGAGTAGTACTGACTCTGATGACCTGTAGTGAGAACCGATGGAGTCGTGGGTGGTGGTGTTGTTGAGTCTGGGAGTTTGAAGTATGGAACCGTTCGGGGTACAAATACGACCAACGACGTGACCATCCCCTTTCTTTGTCTCGTTCCCTGTTTCATTTTCCCAATTCTTATTCTCTGATCAAAACATAGTACTAATTTATCAAAGACTGCAACAGGACGCTACTTCACCAACAATTTTACTCCGGACACTGCGTAGGTTGTCCCTTTTGCTCAAGTTTATTTAGAGAAAGATAGACGTCGTTAGAGTGTGAGAGTTTAAAAAAATAAATGTTAATCTAGTGGTAATCCAATACAAGATCTTTCATTAATTTCTTTGTTCTGAAATGGATATTCCCTGGTTCTATTCCACTGGAGGCTTTCTGAGCGGCGGCTCAACTAAATAACTACCCAGAAGGAACGACGCATTAGGAATCCAGTTTCTATTCCTAAAGATTTTCTTTCGTTGTGTTTTTGAAAGCCTCTAGAGGTCTAAATGGTTGATCAACTAATATTACACAGTAGCTCAAGAAATGCAGCCTTATCTATGGAGCATGAGTCTTTCGAGAAATCATATTTCTCTCCCGGAGAATGGCTACTGGAATACCTTTCTTCTCTGTCACCATGGTGACCCGTCTCTGTCGACTTGAGCCCACGGATTACGACGAGTTCTTGTAAGAATACTAGTAGATCAGAATGTAAGCTGCTTTTCTCTTTTACATGCCCTCTTTGGCTCTTTATACTTATGGAAAAATTTGGCTAGATTTCTACAGTGCTGTAGAGCTCTACGCAATAAACTTGACCTGGGGTGATCTTCTCGAGGTCTCGAGTCATAATGCAGCTTCCACTTGTAATACGTTAGTAGGTATGACCCTATCTGCACTAATAAAGTTATAATCTCCTAGTATCTGACTTTCCTGCTTAGGGCAATGGGGAATCATCATTAATGTCGGGGAGAGTCATGCGAAAGACAGCGCATCTGTGGATGAGGCCGTTGACTACTGGAGACGCGAGAAAACAAATATCGGGCACCCTAACCCAGGGTATTTCGAATGATTGTGATGCGACAATGGATGAGCTTTGTAAAAGTAAGCAGCTTCTCTTTCATTGAAATCTAGGGCTGCCTACTATTTGCTGTGGCACTTTTGGTTGTAATTGGCATTTGCGCATCTTGATGGGCTTGTTGACGGTGCTGATGAGCAGTATCACTGTACTCCACATTGTATTTTCACGCTTTTATGTTCCAAAAAATTATGTTGAGTGACAAGTAGCCCCTGACATGTTGCTTTGGGGTGTTTACATTTGTTCATTTTCTACAACTAATGTTGCTCATCCTTATTATCGCATCCATTGGTTCAAAAGGTGGCAACCTAGTTACTATTCACATTCAAAACATGTGGATATTACCCGTGGTGGGCTTCGACCACCCTTGTCATCTCCCTCTCTGCACATGTCATAGCTTCTCTCCACAAGTCTGGTCCCATACTGATCCTCGCAACCCCCAAATCGCCGATTGCTCTGGTGCTTAACGCACCGTCACGGCTTTTCCGGTAGATAACGCTTACCTTTCCATCCAACCCCTCCACTAGTTCTCTCACCTCCGCATCTCTCAATCCCCTCTTCATTCCTCCCCAAACAAACACTGAAGTCGCTCCAGCCTCAAGATACTTCTTTCCCCTCGTGACCGCCTCTTCAATCGTACCCCCAAGCATCACACAGTCTGCCCGCGCATTCACGACGAAGCCATCTACTCCTATTTTGCTAGCAGTCTCAATCACAAGCTTGACTCTACTCGCATGCTCTTCCGGGTTAATGAGCACCGTCTTCCCGTCCACTTCCTTCGAATCCTCCAAATTACAACCCACAACACCCATCCGCACGACCTTTTCTATCACTTCCTGCAAATTCTCCCCATAGCCATCCTGCAAGTCGACAGTCAAAGGAATATCCCCCTCTCTTCCCTCTTTCTCAATTCTAGCTGCGATTTTGGAAATAACTGCGAGGTTGACTTCAAGCGTGAGCTCTGGGTCCTCGAGCCCAGCGCAAGCGGCGATGGCGAATGAAGCTGTGGCTATGGCCTTTGTAGAGGGGTTGGCGAGTGCTAGGGAGACGGTCGGAGGGTCCCATATGTTAGTCAAAAGGACAGGTGACCCTGGGATATGGAGGGAGCGGAACTTGTGCGCGAGTTGGGTAGAGGTTTGGGGGTTGAACGGCATGTTTGCTATATTGATGATTCTTGGAGACGAAGAGAATTGTTCTGGAGGTCTTATATCTCTAGAATATGTATACCTAAGCCTCTATATCAGCACTAGTAGAGAGTGAGTCATTAAGGATCAGTGGCATTCTGTGGAGCACCCTGATAGCAGAAACTGCAGGGTATTCTGGCCCCGCTTTTTTAACGAGGAGAAATAGGGGAAGGCGCGTTTATCGACCGCTATTCAAATAAGGAAATTCGAGAAGGTTTAGAAGAGTTGGCGAGATTTAGCATCTGTAGGATGAATGATTAGTGGACAATTTTTACGAGGCATACGAAGACGGGATTTGTTGAGTCAAAAAGGTCATCAGAAGGGCGTTGCTTTCAAATTGACCAATCAAGTTGGCCGCTTTGGAGGTGAGGACCCGAGAGCATGTGCTCAGCACATAGCAAAAGACTGAGAGCAGAGAAGAGAGCATCTCACTTGCTGGGACCCAATTAATAAATCGAGCTCCAAAGAGAAAATTCTTTAAAGATTGCAATGTTCCACGTCGTGCGAGTGGTTGAAGTATCAACTGGGAAGGACATCATCCTTTCATGCGCCAATTCTGAAAGACAAATATCTCGTGTATTTGCTGGAGCAACATTTTCGTTTGTCATTTTTCTGTCACTGCGTGACCCGAGCTGCTGCCTGGTTAAATGGCATTATTGTTTGTTGAGGCTCCTGAGAGTCGGGAATTCTGTTCGGGCAATTGCATATTCGTTGTTTCAGCCTGCGGTAGTCTGCTGCCAATGCCTTGTTCCTGGGACTGTGAAATGCAAGGTTACAGAATGAGATTAAGAGCCAGTCTTTCCTTGTTTTGCAGCAAACATTCACCAGCATACACGTAACATGTGACCCTCAATTCTGTTTGTGCCTTGCCAAAACTGGACCTAGGGAGATTGATCTAGATGAATGAATCCAAAGAGTTCAAATTAAGACTCCTCTTCTCTCAAAGTCATGTCAACCATTACCAACATAACAGGGGATGACAGGAATAGCTACCGGCGACGTATCGAGCGAATACATCCAATTTCGAGCTATGCAGAAGGCGACACTAGGGGCTCGTGAAGGGCAAATTCTGACAGACAGAAGAACAAAAATGCATCAGCAGATGGAAACGATGGACGCAGAGAGCAAGGCGGCCATGATCCGACATATCAAGCAAAAAGATACCCAGAGCTCCACATGCTCTCTCCCTCAGCACTATCCATCATCGGTTGCGAGCCTTGAAGAGTTGATGCCGATTCAAATTAAAGATCTCAGAATCGAAACTCACCACCGAGGAAATTATCTTCTTGTCAAAGGAGCCATCGGGCCATACAGATTGCGGGCACTAATAGCCGTTGTTGAAGACGAACTGGGAGAAGGATCTTGGAGGCAGCTTTACCAGCAGCCCGATGAATCCACTCAGCCCGCCTTAAATATCATCGCGAAGGGAGACGTTTTCATCATCAAAGAGCTCTGGCCCCAAGTCGGCGGCGACGGAGAATATAGCGTGCGAATTGACCATCTGGGCGACTTAATCCGTATTGATGCATGTCACAAATTGTGACCAAAGCAGTGGCAGCGAAGCCTCTTGGAGCAGGGCAGGAGCACTGATGATTGGAAGCAAGAAGGCAACCTCGCAATGAGAAGGAAGGATCACTGGAAAGCAATTCGGAGGTAACCAGTGAAGTCCCCTGTCCTCCGAAACAATTGACTGACTTCGTTGAATTTAGTTATACCATAGCTCTCGCAAATGACCCATCTACTTCAGAGGAGACAGTCATTCGAACGAATCGTGCCCTGGCTTACCTTCGGGACGAAAACTATGAAGCAGCTTTGGTTGACACTTGGTACGTGGACACAGGCCCGAATATTTCCGAAAAGCGGCTGTACCGAGAAGGTAAGGCGCTGTACGGTCTCAGACGGTTCTCTAAATGTTGTGATATATTTCAAATCCTCTGCGAGAGATATCCAAATAACTTGGAGGCCGCGGATGAACTTGCACGAGCGCGTGCGAGACTCCCTGAGCAGCTGCATGGCGTCTATGACTTTAAGGCTATAGACGAAGAGATCTCCCAAGCACGCCCCCGCACTTGGATCATGCAAACTTCGTTGGGCCCGTGGTTGTGAAGGAGTCTCCGGGACGTGGTCGAGGATTGTTCACAACAAAAGCTGTGAAGGCAGGAGAATTGCTCTCATGCGAGAAAGCTTTCGCCTACTGCTATGCTGACAACCCGGAGGAACACAGCTTAGAAGATGATCTGATCACTGCTATTGTTCAGAAACTCAGGCGAAATCCCTCACTTCTCCTAGAATTTGTAACTCTCGCCCACGGATCCTATGAGTCTGTGGCAGTTTTGGAGTCTGATAGCCGCCCAGTGATCGACACGTGAGTTATTTCTGATGAAGTAATTGAAAAGGTTAACACTAATGTTTTTGAAAGCTTCTTAGTGGAGAAAATCATGATGTTCAACTTCTTTGGTGATGGTCTCACCTCCAAGGAGGCCCACTTCACCCGTAAGAAAGCCAACGATGAGGATAAGCCCCGCTCTATAGGTGTCTGGCCTCTGGCTTCCAGAATTAACCATTCGTGTACCAGCAATGCTTGCCCAAGCTTCATCGGCGACCTACAGATCATTCGCGCAACATGTGATATCCCCGCGGATACCGAGCTGAGCCTCTGGTACTATCCTCCAAAAAAGGGGGAGCACTTCTACATGCAGGAAGGTCTGAACCAATGGAGGTTCAAATGCAAGTGCGCGATATGCCTAGACTCGAAGGACACCGAAAAGCAAGTGCTGAAGACGCGAGTCGACCTGCGCAAGGACTTCGACCTCGCCCTGGAAGACTTCGAGACCAGCTTGAATACGGCGAATGTTGACACATCTAAAGCTGAGAGTATATTAGACGCCATCTATCAGACTTACAATTGTCCACCATCCAATGTTCCACGAATGATGGTGCAAAAGCCGTACGCGTTGCTAGCCGTGCTGTACTCCAAGAGGGGCTCGAGAGAAGGTCCCGGAGATGGCACTCAAAGTACTCGAATCGCTTGGATTCGTATTCAAGGGTGTGTATCTTCCGATATCACCTGATGAGACTGTCCACATAGAGAAATGGGGCATCGTTGTGGATGATGTGCCTTTGATGTACGTATGTTTCTGGACTGCCAGCTCGATTTTGGCGCCACATCTCGTACCACCAATACTCGAATACGCAAAATTGGCCTACAAGATATGTGTTGGAGAAGATGTAACTTTCGATGAGTGTTATGTTAAGCATGGTGTTTTGACAGCGGCATGGAAAGGATCAGCATAGATGGTTGTCTAGGGGTGATAGGGATTTCACATCATCTTGCTTCCAGGGAATCAATCGGAAAGAAGCCCACGGGTCTGTGGCTGGGCTGATTGTTGTGGAGCTTTGATGGCAGTTTGATGATTTACTCCTAGACATCACCGACTTCAACCAGAGACGGGTATTGGCCGAGAAGTTCTTCTTTTTTCCACGCTCAAGGCATGTAGCACTAGAAGGTCGATTGAACAAATTTGAATATTGTCGATGAAAGAGAGAAAGAAATAAGGAAAGAATGAGACAGATAGAGAGAAAAGGAGAGAGAGAACTGCAGAAGGTTCGATTGAAGGTTTTCTGAAGAGTCAGGGGGCACTAACAGGCCCCCGTTACTCGCCTTGTCAAGCCTCGCGCAGCACGAGCCCACCACTGCAGCAGGCCCCGCGCCACGCCTTCTAACCCAAGAAAACCAACAATCTCGGCGCGGCAACTGCTCTTGATACCTAGGTAGTCCCCAACCCCAAGTCTGGACAAACGCCATCGCGGCTTCTCATCGCGGCTTCTTAAGTAATTGCCAGTACGAAGGGTACCCCTCACTAATCCTACAGTAAGTGCATTCCCGGCCGCAAGTCAAGACTCTGTGGGGCCGTTCGGTGCATTTCCAGGCGAATATGCCCACTCTTCACCAGCAAAAGCCATTCACTCATGGACGGACGTCGAGCTGTTGGTTCTTGGATTCCTCTTGAACTTTATTTAAAATCAGTCCTGCGACTTCAAGAAGCCTTCCAAGACCCAATTCTCAAAACTTCAAGAATCGAGCAATAGAACTAGCTGAAGTGCTACAACCCGAACCCGAACGATGGCAGCCACACCTCCCCCAGCGGGAGTCTACGGTACGGAAATTCTCCTTTGTACCTGTGTAACAGAGACAGAGCTACTACCCCACTGTTCCCTCCAGAACAGAATTCCGGATACTCGAGTTCTACCAACATTTTTCCAGTCGAAAAACAATACTGAGTCTGTTATCTTCAGTGCCCGTACCGACCTTCTTCGTATCCAAGAAAGCTGCGAATTACAGTCCCGTCGCTGCCCCTCTAGATCTCGAAACCCAAGCCGCACATTCCCTCCATCTAGCAAAATCAGGTATCACAGGTCTAGTAGTCCTGGGTAGCACAGGCGAGGCAGTCCATCTGACCAACAAGGAGCGGTTCGATGTGCTGTCAAGCATAAGAAAGGCATATGACGAGGGTGGATACAAAGATTATCCTATCATTGCAGGCACAGCGGCACAGAATATCGAGGAAGTTGTTGAGCAGCTAAAGACAGCGAAGGAGGCAGGATCTCAATGGGGACTATGCCTTGTGCCAGGGTATTTTGCAGGGGCATGTACACAAGAGGGTATCATCCAGTGGTTTACCGCTGTTGCTGATCAAAGTCCAATTCCTGTTATGGTGTACGTGAATACAGCCTTTACTCCAGTCTCCCACCCGTGTATATCCACTCAAGTTGACACATTTAGTTATCACTACCCTGGCGTTTCCAATAACGTCAAGGTCATCCCCTCGACTTTTGCGACTCTATCGAGGCACCCAAACATCGTAGGCTGCAAGCTCTCGCATGGCGATGTCTCCTACCACGCCCAAATCGGCGCAAATCCCAAGATCGATCATACCAAGTTCCACACTTTCACTGGCCTTGGCCAACAGCTCCTCCCTGTCATCTCCCTCGGCTGTGCAGGCACAATTGATGGTACTGCTGGGTTCTTCCCCAAATCTGTAGTCCATCTTTATAAATTGTCTGTGAAGAACCAACCTACCGACGAGGAAGTCAAGGAGAGACGGTTACTGCAATACAAAGTTAGTTCTGTCGAGGAACTGGTTGTGAAGTATGGAACTGTTGGTATCAAGGAGGCTATTAGTCGGATTCTGGGCATGGGTGATGTGGATGGGACGAGGTTGCCCCTGGTTGGGGGCATCCCCGGTGGTGTCAGAGAGTGGGGAAACTGGAAGGAAGTTATTGAAGATTTGGAGACTGCAGAGAAGAGTTTGTAGGTTGATGGAGGGTAGATGTCGATGCTAAGCATTCTTAGATGGAGAGCTTTTGGGATATACTATACTTGCATGACAGGATACATTTGCACTTCTAAGTGCTCATGGGCTCAGCTTAGGCTGAGAGACTAGAGAAAGATTAGTAGATATTCAGCATTGGTTCTTAGCGAATTCATTGTGAATTTCAAAGTCCAAGTTCATAAAGTATTAGTAGACTAAGCACTCTTGACGATTCATTATCTAGATAGAATAAATTCGTTTATTTGAGAAAATCCGCATTCATGGAATCCTTTCGCAGATCTATACGCTTAGTTCGTCTGGCGCAATGTTCAATAGCTTACAACGCCGCATCGATACATACCAATAAACAGGTCAGATGATTTAACGGAGAGCTTTCCGAGTTTAGATCGTGAGATCGGACGGCTCGGCAGGAACACCAAAAAACTTTATTTCTTGCAGAAGGAGGGGTAACGACTCTAACTAGGAAAGGGAAGCCGACAAAGCAACCATCGTGTACCCTAGGTGTTATGCCTCACGAGAAAATTAACTGAACCTTGGCAGTATCCATGAGAACTCGGGAACGCATTCGGAAAAATAAAACACAGAGGGATTGCTGAAGCCAAGTGTTGTTTAATGAAAGTGTTGGGGAGGATCCTCAGCATTGCCCGATGCTACCTCGTCATTAATATATTAAAGGGAGCGGGAAGAAGCTCACGTTACGTGTCAAGGCGGAGAATTTTTCAAGGCTTGCTAAGCACAGCGCATAAGGCATTTCATGGTGATATAAACGAATTTTTTTTGATTGATAGATATATAAAGCCCTCATTCCTTTGAAACGCCGTTCTACGATCTATAAGATCTAGAGCCTCTCCCACCAGTCAGTCTGCGACTGTTTACCAGGGTATTCATCAAAACGCCGAAATGCCAAATTGGATTTCCATCCTTATTTGTTTCTTCATTTTCATCGATCTTTTTTTTTTTTTGCGTGTATTGCAGGCTCAAACTGCAGGAGGACTGGGAGTCTCGGAAAGTTCAATGATTGGAGTGTTGCTTCCAGTGGTCGGCTTGACACCGTTCAGAGGGAGCTCGCCATTCAGAGACCCGTTCTTCACGGCGAGGCTGTTAAGCGCAAAGTTGCTGCCGGCTATCTTCATCTTTTTGGTGAACTCGCGCTTGATGCCGTGGTTCACCGCATCTAGCACGGTGTCCACGGTGATCATCGGCTTGTAGGCGGGAACGGTACCCTCCTGGAAGACACCGGTGCGCACCAGAATCGAGTACCAGGTATTCTTGGCCTTCTCGTTGAATTGGTTCGTGCCTCGGATGTCGCTCTCGGGTGTGTCGCCGACGAAGTACACGGTATCGGGAGGTGCGTTGATGTGATGCTCGTCCTTGCGCCACTGCTGCAATAGACGGGTTGCGAATTCGAAAGTACCGATTTGAGGCTTTCCAAAGGCGATGGTCTCGAGCTCCTTACCCTTGGTCAGGTCCTTGAAAAGCATCTCGACCATTTTTCGGAGGGCGCCCATGCCAAGGCGGACATTGTCGTGAGCGGCGGACCAGACAATATCGTTGTGGGAGAAGTAGATGGGAGGTCCTTCGTCGAACGTTTCGGAGAGAGTACCGATATATCCACCCTTGGACATGGCAAGATCGAGGATGATTTGGATATCACCAGCCCAGTCACGGCTGTCAGCAAAAACGAAGATGGCCTCGATCTTAGTCTCGCCATAGTTGCGTTTTCTCGAGTTGCGGTTCTCCTCGGCAGTCAATTTTCGGAAAGGAGTCGTGGCTTCGTTGTCTTTAATGATATCGCCGGGAGTGACGACATCACGGAATCCGTAACCTTCGGCGACTTGTCTGCACTTCTCCCCCTCGCCGCCGACGACTAGGACGGTTCCGTACTTTTCGACCATCTCACGCATGGGAGTATGGCCGCAAATGAATTGAGCTGGGGAAACTTCGATGTCGAGCTGGCGCGAGAGGTCAATGCAGCGCTCCGCCTCTGTTTTACCCCCACCATTGGTGAGAAAAATATATGGACTACAAGAGACGTCAGAAAATCAAGGACATAAAGGCCTACGAGTTTGCTTACACTTTCATCCCGTACTCATTTTCGCCGTTTAATACCTTCATGGCCTCGATGGCTTCTGGAATAGGTCGTCCACCACGGACGAGGACTCCATCGATATCGAAAGCAAACGCAAAAGAATCTGCTGATGGAACGTCTGGCGGGGTGATAGGAGAGCCAGGTGTCGCGGGGGAGCCTGATGAAGTTGAGCCCTCTTCCTCGAGGTTCATGGCATTGAGCTCATTCCTCGCTGTCTCTATTGAGGCAGCAAAGCCACCGTGATGTGAATGGGCTCTTTGAAGCATCATTCTTTCTGGGACGACAACAACAGGGCCGCCTTCTTTGACTTCTTTTTCAGTGGCTGTCATAGATGATAGTCGGCGAAGCCCGGGCCTTTGTGGAGGCTGGAGTGTAGTTGCGGGCGCCATTTTGAAAGAATATATGTATCAAGAATAAATTGGATTTGGGACTGACTCAGCTAGGAACCGTGGAGTTGGAGGAGCTGAACCGCTGCGGAGGAATCTGTGGGACCGGCGGACCGGTGGATCTATGGAGGTTGGGCTTTTGAAACGGCCTTTCTTTAAGTTCTGACCAGGAATATGCCCAAAAAGTGGAACGTGTCCGCGAGGTATAGTGCACGAGGTAAGATGGAGTGCGGTCGAGGAACTGCGCAAAATGAAAGAACTATAGACTAATATATGAACATGGAGAAATTGAGAAAGGAACGATTTCAACTTAGCTTGATTAATTGTGGTGTTGGACGTCACTCTACCTCAGTGGAGATAGTTGGACTATCCGAATGGAGCAATAGACTGCAACTAAATAACGGGTATCCTGGGACTAGAGAACAGCCATTGCCCCTGGATGGTTAGAAGTCAGAATATTTATTTAGATCCCACCATTGCTCAGCGATCGCTGGTTCGCGTTGTCCGTCAAATTGCCATTCGGGGCCCAAATAGCGAAAATACTGCATAGTACCACCGAAGTAAAATTTCACCCGGCCGGCCGCAACGAACGAGATTTCGTACAGAGAGCATGCTGATAGAACTCTCCAATGATTTTCAGGGGGCAACTGATAGCGATTTTCCAACTTGGAGCGTATGACGCGGTGTTGCAGAGCGTTTGCAGAACAGCGGTCCGGGGTTTTGACGGTCTTGCCGGGTCGTTCTCGTGGGCTGCCGCATTCCTAGGAACATGGAGACTCGGGAGAGGCATTCTGACGAGAAGAGCCATTTAATTGGGCGCTAGGAGGCAAAAAAAAGGACACAGAGTCATGGAATCCACAATCGTCTGAGGTTGGGGCTTCTGTCCGAAATATTTTTCAACAACGGACCCCACTATTTTAGGCCGCTTGGCCAATGGCCTAAAGGGCATCGCCTTTGATAAGCCTCTCTGCCCCTCCATCGGCCGAAGTACCTTGTGTCATGCAAAGGCAACAACATAATTACGCCGAGAATGGTAAACCGGTCATCCACCGTTGCTGTGCCAAGCAGCGCTGCAGAAGCAGACGATCGCACGTTCAGCGAAGCTCCCCATCAATGTTCTGTTGTCAAAATAATGTGGGTGTGCTGTGTACAGTGCAGAAATGAGGGGTCGCGTACATCGCGGGGTGTCGCTCGGCCACGAGTCGACGACCCCTCATCTACCGAGCCCACGGTATTCAGAAGCACTCTATTGTAAGCTTCGGTTCTTTCTACAACGGCAACGATGCGCAATTGATATTTGGAGATGATCCGTTTTCTCACACCGATGCTGCGCGTGCACTAATCAGGGGCCCTACTTTGATGGGTTGTCGCGCCATGTTGGGCTCACCACATCCTGAGGGCTGTGTCAATCGTTCTATAACGACACTTGGCACTTTCGAATGGCGACATCTACGTCAATAATAGCCGCTGCTTAGGGCTGTACGGAGTGTAGGGAGCACGGGCACGGGGTCGTCTGCTTCTACGGCCGGCCTTAATTTGGATGCTATACTTGGTACCAAACCCCGTTCAGTTCGCAGTTCGTACCCAAGAAGGGCATGAACGACGCTGCAAGGCATAAGCACGGGATATTTAGCATGTGAAAGTTGCGGCTGAGTACTCGAGGCTGCCTCCGATAACACCCGAAAAGTTCACATGTAATATACAATGCTTCCTTCATCGAAGGATCACCATGTAATGAAACAGCGACCGGTCCCATAGGGACAGGACAGACTTGACGTTTGGACGGTTTGTCGCATCAGCTCGTACAATAGGTAATGAGCGAGTCAGAGGCACAGTAGTTGCAGTATGCAGACTTAAAGCCGTTGGCTCGGTGACGCTTTCTCCAAAGAATCAAACCATTGTTTCATAGTCTTGACCGTTTCTACCAAAATGCAAAATGACGCAAAAATTCTTCACAGACCGGACCGACTGTACCTTCAACCGTACATACCCGTGTCACGGTCTCACTCAAACCAACAAGATAACCCCCTTCTTCTTGTTAATCAGAAAATGAGGCCCCAGCAGCAATTAAGACTTGCATGAGAAATTTGCGTACAATCTTGATCGAAGGTGGGGGGGGGGTATCACGTGCCTGACACACAACTTCTCGGCAAGGTCCTTTTGCGTACTAGGTAATAAGACTTGAGGATTTGAAGCTGGATTCGAAAGAGTAAGATCTCGAAAGTGAACACAACGAACAAGGCTTAGAATCATGATCACGTGCCGCAGGAACCAAGGCGCGAATGCGAACCGCTGGGCTGCTGAATCGCCAAGTGGCCTTCCACGAGTTTGAGTTGCACTTGCTCCAAGCTGTTCTCGAGAACTCCTCGAGCACTTCTCGAGACCTTTCTGAGTTGAACTTTGCTTGATCTGATGTTCAAAAATACTTTACGCCGCAGAGATCGTCGTTCGCTTCCGAGTCAACTACCCGCCCAAGCTAATGGATGCACAGTATCACAATACCCACCCATATGCATCGTAATCCGCTATCAAGATCTTCTCCGACGAACTCCTCCTCTCATATTCAAGTATGCCTACACCAGTCTCTCATCTGTCAACGATGTCTTCGGCATCGGCTTTTTCGTCACACGAGCGCCGCAGCCGCAGCCGCTGAGCTGGGCCAGATGACTGCAGCATCTAGGCACCGTTCCCTTGTATCCGAACGCTGCTTGCCGGATGCTACGTACCAGAGCCCTCCTTGTGGGGGAGAATGTATTTTGCAGCAAAAAACTGGGGAAAGTGGCCGGAATCCGGAAAGAGGCTACCTTGCTGCATTGCTGTCCAAATGAACAGGCTGTTGCTCTGCAAATCGCATCAGATATTCCCGGTCCTCGAGCGCAATTCGTCAATTTTCACGGAGCCTTATGGCAGGCCTGATTGACCTGAGTGGCCGCATGAGTATGAGGTTTAAGGATCAATAACCAACAGGCTTCTCGGGAGCTTGATATGCAAGGAATCGCGACTTGACAGTCTGACAGATGCATCCACGGTACGAGGATTATTCCCCGTCGGCTTGACCCGCGGGCTTTGCTGGGTTGAGGAAGGTGTGGTAACTTTGTTTTCTTGATTCTTTGTCTTGGAATTATGGATGCTGGCCTGGATCTCACGGATATCACATTCTTTCTTGTGATCTGTTCCCAGCATTCAGCCCTCACCTGTCGTGATATTTGTGGTTACTGCGCTCATTGGCCGGCTGTTCATGCGGGTGTGCACGCTGCTTGATATGCGGAACGTTAAGCGAGGATCTGAGCAGGGCCATCGAAGCGATCTTCAGCGCTGGTTGGATAAAGCGCAAGCGCCCTCCTCTCGAAGAGTCGAAGCTCGTCAGTAGTTACCGTCCTCTCCTGCGCGTACGCGCCGGAACTGCAGAACTATCGAACTGCGGTGTCTTCCTCCAATCATCATCACGGATTCCCACGTCCATATTGGACTCGTGCCCAGTGGACCGTCGCCGAGTACTGCGATGCCCATCACCACCAGTAAGCATGGCGGAAAGGGCAGAATGCATGCCTGGCAGGCTTCACACCCGGCCCTCCCATAAAGGGAATCTCGACCCCCAACTCGAGCTCTCTTCTTCTCTTCTCTCTTCAGCAAGCAGTCAATTTCCAAGAGCTAGTTTCCTCTCCGTCCGTTGTTTTTTATCGTCATTTTTGTTTTTAATCCGCACTCTGAGCTGGACTCATAATATCACCACAAATCACAATTGCCCATACATTCTAATATTCACACCAAGTTGCTGGCCAACTACCTAATTTTTACCACCATAATCCATCGAAATACCCCCAAAACTAGCTCTTCTTGCTCGAACAAACTGCATCAATTCCTTCGACAATTGCATTAAATCGCACGAACAATGGCAGCCGTTCAATTATCTTTCAATTTGCGCACATCCTCCGGCGTCAAGACCGTTCATCTTCTCGGTTCTTGGGACAATTACTCCGGACAACTTCCCTTAGCTAAGGATAAGACTTCATCGAAATCGGGTTCGTGGAAGGGCACTTTCAGATTCCAGGGCACAACGCTCCAGCCGGGACAGCGATACTGGTACTACTACATCATTGATGGCTACCATGTATCCCATGACCCTGCACAGTCCTCCACTACCGAACCGACCACAGGCCGAGTCCTGAACATCCTAGATGTTCCAAGCGACAAGAAGTCCTCGCATTCCTCCTCGCACAAGTCATCTTCTTCCAAGAGCCACTCCTCAAAGTCCTCGTCATCCGACAAAGATAGAAAGTCATCTAAGCACCATTCAAGCCGAGGAGAGAAGCATTCGTCCTCTTCTTCTCGGCGAGAATCCAGACGTGACAGTCTGAGTCTTTCAGTCGACATCCCAAAGGGACGCCCCTTGTCTGTCTCCAAGATCCAGTCGCCAAAGCCACTTACTCCACATGCGACTAAGTACATTCTTGAAGCCGACTACGGGGCCCCAACCGTCGAGGAATTGACTTCTCGTTTCAGCGCCACGACCGTCGACGACTACGACTATGACCTGGCAGCCTCGCCACCGTCATCCGTCGGTTCAAGCTTGTCAAGTCGCTCTGACAGCAGCTCACCAAGCTCAGCCAGCTCCCTCAGTTCATACGGCTCGTCACAATCTGCAAACTGCACTTGTGAACGCTATGGTATCACGCGAGCCGGTGATCGAGTCAAGCTTGACTGTGGCGGCTCGAGATGCGGGTACAGCGATGACTCAAGCTCCTGCTGTTCCTCTGGCGAAGAAGAGTACATCCCCGCCAGCTCTCGACGCCACGGCGTCGTGGTGCGCCGATGATGAGGCAATTTACTTTCTTTGGAAGAAGGAGAAGAGAAAGAATAATAAACACTATTGCAAAATACGCCATCCATTCGTTACGGCGATTTACCTGTTTGCATACATTTACAGCAAGCAATACAGACGGCGCGTCAAGCTGGTTAATTGGCGCGCTACACTGAAGCCGAATCCGCGGCAAGCATTTCGTTGTATTTGTTTCGTCAATTACATCTACGCTTTTTTGAAACTTTTGCAAAGAAAGCGTCTGGGATGAAAAAGATTGGGGAGGGGACGAATACTGCAGAGGGCGGTAAGAAGAAAGGAGAATGAAGACACGTGCACGGGGGCGCGCCTTTGGTCTTGGTAATGGATGGTCCTGAGCTCGCAAGGGTTTGGGCAGGCCGTTCTTGTGGAAAGTCTATGGGGTGCAGAGGGAAAAGATATACTGTCACCTGAAATAGCATAGCTGGATAGATGACTTTGAATCTACTCCATGAACATAGATTTCCATATATACGTACCCCTTTAAGTGAGTGATTGAACTGAAAAGGCTCTAAGCTTATACCTTTCTAGAGCTGTGACCTGGTATTTACTATTATCAAATAAGTGTCCCAAGCGGAGCACCCCATGGCATAAACGAACGGAAGTCTCTCTCCTAATGCCTTGCTTTTGTCTCCAAGCTCTCGGATGCCATCTTGCACAGTATGCTTCCTGCCCATGACTTTCCATCAGCACAAGCTAGTCGAAGCACCCATCTCACTGACGTCCGGAATTCTCCACCCTTGTTTTTGATATGAGAGCTTGGAAATAGTGAGTTTATTGCAATAAGATAAGTCACGCTTTCGGGTCATAAATTCTTATATATTACTAATACAATTATACCTTCAAACCGCATAAACTGGACAACAGTGATGCC
>Ga0247778_1000176_pt1 | contig 113249 bp, 120 predicted proteins | sample UWRJL049202B5_FD_179939 | JGI IMG/M metagenome (GOLD analysis project Ga0247778, IMG submission 179939) | Plant litter microbial communities from Arlington Agricultural Research Station in Wisconsin, United States - UWRJ-L049-202B-5 | ecosystem: Environmental > Terrestrial > Plant litter >... | reverse complement strand
TCGACAGCCTCCTGAAGGACCAGCAAGGCCAGCAGGACCAAATGGCTACCGCTAAGGCGCAACAGGATCAGCTATTGGCCTACAACCAGGGTCAGCAAGCCGCATATTCATCCCAAATCAAAGATAACCAAACGAAAATTTCCGGGCTGCGCGCGCAGCAAGCGGCAGAGAACGCCAAGCTGTTTGCCGGTGCCAACGTCATAGTCGGCGGCTCGTGTGATACTGACCACGGCGACACCTACCCAACACCATGGTGTAACTCCGGCCAAGACAGCATGATTGACTACTGGGGCATGTACAACCGCGAGTGTGTCAGCTACACCGCCTGGAAGGTCTATGAGAGCGGCCGCCACATGCCATACTGGGGCGGTATCGGCAACGCCAACCAGTGGGACGATAATGCCCGTAACGCCGGTATCCCGGTTGACGGCAACCCACGCGCTGGTGACGTAGCCATAAAGAACAGCCAGCCATATGGCCACGCCATGTACGTTGAGAGCGTTAACGCCAATGGTACGATCAACATCAGCCAGTACAATGCCGACCTGGCAGGCCACTTCTCCCGGGTTTATAATATGAGCCCATCCGGCCTCGTATTCGTCCATTTCCCGTAAACGTACAGCTTATTGCAATACTATAGAAGCCAGCGCGCCCATCGTGCTGGCTTCTTCGGTGGCAAGCCGGTATACTAGACGGGAAAGCATAAGCAGAAGTGAGGGATGTAGTGTACAGCGGACGTGCAAAAGCTGGTGAAAAACGTGAAAAAACACCATGGTGGATGATAACGGGTAAGGTAGTAGCGGCGCTGGCGATTGTAGCCGTTGTGTTTGAGGCTGGTGTCGGCTTTGGCAACGGCAGCATCCACCTGAGCGGCGGTAATGACCAGAACAACGGCTTGCCGAATAAACTCGACTACAGCAGCGTTGATGAAGTCTACCGCACGCTTAAAACAAACTATGACGGTAAGCTGACGGAAACGCAGCTCCTGGATGGCATAAAGAAGGGGATTGCTGAGTCGACAAATGATCCGTATACCTCATACTTTAATGCCAAAGACGCCAAAGAGTTTGAAAACCAGTTACAGGGCACGTTTAGTGGCATTGGTGCGGAGCTTGGCGAGAACGAACAGGGCAGCCTGATCATCGTATCGCCGATTGATGGCTTCCCGGCCCAGAAAGCTGGCTTGCGCGCCCAAGACGCGATTGTGAGCATCGACGGCAAGCCGACTGCCGGCTTATCGGTAGACGAAGCAGTTACCAAGATCCGTGGACCAAAGGACAGCAAGGTAACATTGCGCGTTATCCGCGACAAGACGCAGGACCTGAGCTTTACGATTACCCGCGCCGACATCAAGATACCGAGCGTGAAATGGGAAGTAAGCAGCGACAACATCGGCTACATGAAGATCAACCAATTTAGCGACGACACTGCTGAGCTGTCACAGAAGGCTGCAACCGAGTTTAAAGACAAGGGCGTAAAGGGTGTCGTATTAGACCTGCGTGGCAACCCTGGCGGCCTGGTGAACGCGGCAACGGCAGTATCGAGCCTGTGGCTGCCGGAAGGCAAGATGATCTTGCAGGAGCGTAAGGGCACAACGGCGGTTTCGACCGAGCTAGCCAACGGCAACAACATCCTGAACGGCGTAAAGACCGTCGTGCTGGTGGACGGCGGCTCGGCAAGCGCCTCAGAAATTACGGCGGGTGCGCTGCACGACAACAAGGTCGCAACCGTAATAGGTGAAAAGAGCTTTGGTAAGGGCGTTGTACAGCAGATTATCCCGCTACGCGGTGATGCCGAGCTGAAAGTGACGATTGCCAGCTGGTATCGCCCGAATGGCCAGAACATCAACAAGAAGGGTATTACCCCTGATAAGGAAGTGAAGATGACCGACGATGACTATAAGCAGGGCAAAGACCCGCAAAAAGACGCGGCCATCCAATTCTTAAACCAAAATTAAACTAACAGGGGTGGGCGAAGCTTGCATTGTTAAGATTACACTTGCCATGACTACCACAATACGGTAGTATCATGGCAGAAATAAGAGAGGTGAAGAGTGGCAAGGGCTACCAAATATATCTTTGTTACAGGTGGAGTGCTTTCCGGTTTAGGGAAGGGTATCACCGCCGCCTCAATTGCTAACCTCCTCAAATCCCGTGGCCTTTCGGTCAACCTCCAAAAATGTGACCCGTACCTGAATGTCGATGCCGGTATGCTCAACCCACGTGAGCACGGCGAATGTTTCGTGACCAAAGATGGCGCCGAAACTGACCTCGACCTTGGGCACTACGAGCGTTTTCTGGATGAGGAGTTGACGCAGTCGAGCTCGGTCATGCAAGGCCGTGTGCTGCTGCGCGTAATTGAGGACGAACGCCATGGTAAATACCAGGGCGAGACCGTGCAGATCGTGCCGCACGTCATGACGGCGGTGCAGGACTTTATTAAGGAATCCAGTGAGGGTTTTGACGTGCACATCGCTGAAATCGGCGGTACGGTCGGCGACCTGGAGAGCCAAAGTTTTGTGGAGGCGATTAGGGAATTTGGCCTGCGTGTAGGCCGTGAAAACTGCCTGTACGTCCACGTGGTGTACTTGCCATACTTAGGTGCCAGCCACGAGACCAAGACCAAGCCGGCGCAGAATGCCGTCCGTGAACTACGCGGTATGGGTATTACGCCAGACGTTTTGGTAGCGCGCAGTGAACGCCCGGCCGGTGACCACGCGATCAGCAAGCTAAGCATGTTCTCTGGTGTTGAGCCGGAGGCGATTGCGCTGCTGCCAAATGCCGCTAGCATTTATGAAGTTCCGTTAACGCTTGAAGACACCGGTATCGCCGACGTTATTTGCCGCAAGCTGAGCCTGGGTAATAAAAAAGCCGATCTTGAGCCGTGGCGTGACATGGTTAAGCGTTCGATGCAGCAGTATAAGCGCACGATTCGTATTGGTATTATTGCCAAGTATATGGATAACGAAGATACGTACCTATGCGTATTCGAGGCATTACGCGCTGCCGGCTGGTGGAATGAAACGAATGTAGACATTAAGTGGATCGACGCTGACGCTTTAGGTGGCAAAACCGATGCGCAGGTCGCGAAAGAGCTGCAGCAGGTAGACGGTATTGTCATTACCGGCGGTTTTGGCACGCGTGGCGTTGAAGGCAAAATCAAAGCCGCCCAGTATGCCATGAAATACAAGCAGCCGTGCTTAGGGCTGTGCTATGGCCTGCAGATGAGTGTCATTGCTGCGGCCCGTACCGCTGGCCTCAAAGATGCCAATACTACTGAAGTTGACCCTAAGACGACCCATCCCGTCATTACGACTATGGCGGGCCAAGAGGGTAGGGAAAATACCGGCGGCACAATGCGCTTGGGTGATTACCCGTGTACGGTCGCAAAGGGCAGTAAAGCTGCTGAGGTGTACGGTACGACCGATATCGTAGAGCGCCACCGCCACCGGTACGAGTGTAACAACGATTACCGTGACCAATACGAATCATGGGGCATCCGTGCTTCAGGCTTGAGCCCTGACGGCCACCTGGTAGAAATGATTGAAGCCATCGACCACCCATTCTTTATGGCCAGCCAGTTCCATCCTGAATTTAAATCACGACCGAACCGGCCGCACCCTATGTTCCAGGGTTTCGTGGCTAGTATGTTGCAAAAGTAACGGGGATACTATACTGTAGCGTTATGGACATTGACACCTCTTCACAGCCTGTGCAACCACAGTCTGCACCACTTAGTACTAAGCGAATCTTATTTGTAGAGGATGATGACGCGCTTGCAGGCGTGTACCTCGTACGGCTTCAAGCCGAGGGCTTTGACGTACGGCGCGTCGCTAACGGCGAAGAAGCCTTAGCTGCGGCAGTAGAATATCACCCAGACCTCGTACTGCTTGATGTCATGATGCCGAAGGTCAGCGGTTTTGACGTATTAGACATTCTGCGTAACACACCAGAGACAGCGAACCTGAAGGTTATTATGCTGACCGCACTCAGCCAGGACTCCGACCGTCAACGCGCCGAGCAACTTGGTGTCGACGACTACCTCGTAAAGTCACAAGTCGTCATTACCGACGTCATCGACCGCATCAAAAAGCATTTGACCTCGTAGCGCGAGCGCGAGGTTTAATACTCTTAACGCCTGTACTGCTCAGCTATGTGGCGCAGGCGCTGTTGTACGCTCTGTAATCGAGCGGAATGGGTATCTACCTCCGCCTGTATTTGAGGGTGGGGGACATAAGGTATGTCATCTAACAGCAGGTCTTCATCATCGTCGCTGGCTTCAACGTGAGCAAGAGGTGTTTCACCTATGTCCAGGTCATTATCGATAAGCCGCTGGATGTTCGTATCGAGCGTTATGGCGAGGTCGTACATAAAACGTGAATCTTCAGGCGCGTATGTTTGGGCGTCATCGAGGAAGGTGTCTATGCGGTCCCAATCGCTGGTCTCCCATTGGGTCCACTGCCGGTCTAGCCAGTGTGTTGTTGGCGGGTCAAAAAGGTCCCATTCTTCGGCGACAGCCCAGTGGGGTAGCATGCCCTCAGTTTCTGCGGTACGTACGCGCCGTACGTCAGCCGCAGCTGCTTCCATGCCGACGTCAGCCAGGGCATCGCTAATCGCATCGGCGTGTACCAGTAGTTCGCTGGCGGAGAGCGCTTCTGCGCGCTCAAGCGCGTCGTCTTCGTGTACGGTATCCTGGCTTGCTACGCGGGGCGTGCTGAACGTGGTGTAGTCATCGTCGTTTATACTTGGCGTGTATTTTTCGTGCATATGGTATAAGGCGCTGCTAATAACCCTGCCGAAGCCGCTATGTAATGTGCTGCCGGGTTCAATAAGAGGTATGGCCGCAAGGGTATTTGCGAATTTTTCCCCGTCTGCCAGCACAAGCTGGGGCATGAACGCATCGGGGCCGAGGGCGAGGCCCGACTCGGCTATCGATGCCTGGTAGGCGCTGATATTGAGTTCTTGGTCCCATGCCTGTGTGTCAAAACGAGTGGTTGGTGTGTCGTAGGCGGCTAAGCTGTCGCTGTCTACGCTAAATGGATCTTCTTCGGCGTCTGGCGCTGGTGTTTCAGGGCGTAATTTTTCGTCGAGGGCTAACGCGCCAAACATCGCGCCGAATGCCTCAGACTGGGTGCCTTGGAGGTATTCCATAGCACGTTCTATGTCGCGCACGACCGGCGGTAGCTCTGGTTGTGTGTTTTTGGGGGCAGGGCCTTCAGCGAACTCATCGCTGCTGTCCACGCCATCTACGTTCAACATGTCGCCGGCGTTTTCGTCGGTGTCGCTGGTAAAATCATCGCTAGGAGTATTTTCTGGGTCGAACTGGTAGGGGTTGTCACGCATGTCATCGGATTCCATAAGTCGTTTATTATACTAAAAACGCCCTATAAGTCCAATAGAGGGCGAGCATGGCTAGGTCTAATTATTGACATAAGCACAATGAAATGCTATTGTTATTTATATGTCGCACACCAAAACACCGGAAATAACACTGCCTGTACCGGAGGCAGATTATGCACCGTTAGGAACTACAGCGCTTACGGGCACAGAGCAGAGCGAAATTATTGCGTATCCTGCGCAGCCAGGGGTAGCAGCCGGTTCGGCCGAGCTGCATACAGAACATCTCACGCTAGCAGTACGTGACACGAAGAATATTCATAATGCAGGCCTGCAGGCTGGCGACATTGACCCTGAAAGCATAGATGGCGGTGTTGACAATACCGAGTTGCACTCGGGGCTAAGTGACACCCCGACGGCACAGGACGAATACTTACAGCAATTGCACGCCCGCATGGGCGCAGCGGCCGACATGCAGCGACACAAGCTGTAGGCGCGCTTTGTACGTAAAAAAATACCGCCCATCACGAGGCGGTATTTTTATGGCTGCGAGTGAGATTACTCGACAGTGACTTCGGTACGGCGCACGGTCTTGCCGGTAAAACGGCGGACCTTACGAACCTTGTAAGTAACGATACCATCACGTTCAGCGTGGATAGTGAAGTTACGGCTGGTGTTTGTACCAGCACCTGAGCGCTTGGTCTGGCCGACCTGGCGTACGATAACTTGACCGACGCGGACTTTTTGGCCGCCAAACAGTTTGACGCCGAGGCGTTGGCCTTGGCTGTCGCGGGTATTTTTACTGGTACCGCCTGCTTTTACGTGTGACATATGCTATTACTTCCTTGTTATTACGAGCAGCTCGCGGGCCACGATCTGATCGGGGCGGGAGTAGACTAACTCCTTATCCACGGCGTGCTCAAAACTTACTCGATTGTACCCTAATTCGTCTAAACGGTCAAGAAGTGAAAGGTGGTACGTACGGCCGTCTGGCGACTTCCAGGCCGGGACTGCCAAGCAGCAGCGTGTACCGGCGGGGATTTGGCCGCCGATATTGCGCATGAACTTCTCTAGGATGACGTTACAGGTGCCGATAATCTCTTGCAACTTACCAGGGTTCGGCCAGCCGGTGAGCGGGCGGCCAAGGTATGTTTCGCAGGCAACAGCTTGCGGGGTAGGCGACCAGTGGTGGGTGGTGGCGTCGCCAGGTTCGAGCACGGGTTGTACGGTTACGCCGCGTCCGGATAACCATTCGAGGTTCTTTTCGGTGTAGTCGATCATGCGGGTTTCGAGGTCGGTGCCATATACGCCGTAGCCCATGATGGCCGCTTCTTGCAGCACAACGCCGGTACCACAGAACGGGTCTAATATGATGGTTTCGACTGCTGGCGGCGTGGTGCCGGCAGCTAAGTTAACGATAGTCTGGGCGAGTTTAGGCGGCAGCATACCAACGCGGGCGTCGCGCTTGGGGCGGCCCTGGTCGCGGGCGGCGTAGGCGTCGATATCTTGGACGGCCGTGGTACGGGCCAGCCAGGTGGTGCTGCCGTCGCGTAATAGCAGCAGTTCTATGCCCATGTCACCGGTGAGCTGGTTGTGGAGTACCGACGCGCTGTTAAGCGCCAGTTCGTCGCCATTCGGCACGAGTCGCACGGAGCGGCCAGCTTGCTTACAGACCTTTTTCAGTTCCAGACCGGTGCGGAACAGGTGCTGGCTGATGGCCGGCACGCCAAAGACGCTTAGGCCGAGCTTAATTTTACCTTCAGCAGGCAGGTCACGCAGTAGGGCGGGCAGCGTTTTGATGAGTGCCCGGGAGACAGCTGGCCACTGGACAGCTTCTAGCTCACCTAAAACGGTCGCGACGCGGATGCTGCCGCCGAGGCGGGCAAAGGGTATGTCGGCGGCCTCAATGTCCGATCCGGCGGCCTGCGCACCTAACGGCTGCACGTGATCGCTGCCGAGCACGCTTTCGAGTTCTGCCATGCCTATGGACGGTTGACGCCCAAGGATAAAAATACTTTTATACATCATTTACACGGTATTATACGCGATTGTTACCGGAGTACCGAATGACATATCACCAAAATACCGTATAATTGCCCCTGTATATGGAACACACTACGGGTAACAGAGGGTCATTCTTCAAACGCAACTGGAAGCTGATATTGAATATCGTGACCGTGGCGGCCTTGATTGGGCTGGTGTATGTGATCCGCCACCAGATCGTCGACACCTTCCATAACTTACACCGCGTGAACTTGTGGTTTATTGCCGCGATGATCCCGATCCAGATTTTGAACTACCACGCCCAAACCAAGCTGTACCAAGGGTTGTTCAGTGTAGTGGGGAACAAACTGCGCTTTTGGCCGGTGTACCGCGTGGCGCTGGAACTGAATTTTGTAAACCATGTATTCCCCAGCGGCGGCGTGAGCGGCATATCGTACTTCGGCGTGCGCCTGCGGCGCGGCGATATTACCGGTGGCAAGGCGACGCTGGTGCAGGCTATGAAGCTGGCGTTGGTATTTATCTCGTTTGAAGTGCTGCTGTTGGTAGGACTGGTGTTTATGGCAAGCGAGGGGCGCATTAACAACCTCGTGATTCTGGCAGCCAGTTCGATATCGACTTTGATGTTCGTGGGTACGCTGGTGTTTATATATGTCATTCGTTCGGAACGGCGTATCAAGGCGACGTTTGGTGCGGTCACGAACTTTCTGAATACTGCTATTCGCACGGTATTTCCCAGCAAGCGTGAAGCGTTTAATGGTGAGCGCGTGCAACGCGTGGTACAGGAATTTCACAATAACTACAAAGTTATCGAACGCAATTACCAGCAGCTCAAGGGGCCGTTTTGGTGGGCACTGGTGATTAACGCAACTGAAGTTGCGGCAGTGTATGTGGTGTATATGGCGTTTGGCGAATGGGTCAACTTGGGTGCCGTGATTTTGGCGTACGCCGTGGCGAACTTTGCCGGGCTGGTGTCGGTGCTGCCCGGCGGCGTTGGTGTATATGAAGCCTTGATGACCGGTGTGCTAGCTGCTTCTGGCGTGCCTGCGGCGTTAAGCCTGCCGGTGACGGTTATGTACCGCGTTATCAACACGCTGATACAGGTGCCGCCCGGCTATTATTTGTACCACCGCAGCTTGCACAGCATTGATAGTAAAAAGGACGATATCCAGCTCGAGGTGCCCGCTAATGACCCTAACGACACAGTAGGGCGGTGATGGACGAGGGCCTGAGCTTTAGTGTTGGTGAATTTGTCGCGCTATTAAACCAGACACTGGAGTTTGCATACCCGACAGCGACGATTACCGGCGAGGTAGCTAATTTTAAGACCAGTAAAGGTAAGTGGGTGTATTTTGACCTGAAGGACGAATCGGCCACCGTCCGGTTTTTTGGAACGGTCTACCAGCTGCCGGGGCCAATTGAAAATGGCATGATGATGGCCGTGGTCGGATCGCCACGCTTGCACCCGCTATACGGCTTTACCGTAAACGTGGTGCGTATGCGGCCGGTGGGTGAGGGGTCTATTAAAAAAGCGGCCCAGCTATTGGAAGCTAAGCTGGCGGCTGAAGGGCTCTTTGACGCTGACCGTAAGCGGCCGTTGCCATATCCGCCGCAGCATATCGGGTTGGTGGCTTCGGCTGAGTCTGCCGCCTATAAAGACTTTATAAAAGTACTGAATGCCCGATGGCGTGGCGTGGCTATTTCGTTTATCGATGTCCAAGTACAAGGCGAGGCCTCGCCAGGACAGGTAGTGGCAGCTATTGACCAATTAAACAGTTTGGCGCAACCGCCAGAGGTTATTGTCGTAACCCGCGGTGGCGGCAGCGCTGAAGATCTGCAATCGTTTAGTACTGAACAAGTGACACGAGCGGTGGCGGCGAGCCGTGTGCCGACGATTGTGGCAATCGGCCACGAAGTGGATATTAGTCTGGCAGAGCTCGCTGCCGACCAGCGAGCCAGTACGCCTAGTAACGCGGCTGAATTATTAGTGCCGGACCGGCGCAGCCGTTTGGCTGACGTGTATGCCGCCCGTGAACAACTGGCGCGTGACGCGCAGCTGGTGGTGCAGCGGCTTGCGCATGAACTGACCGGCTTGCATGAGGCGCTCCATAGCGCTACTGCACATATTTTTGAGCGTTCGCGGCAAACATTAGATGCCCAGCGCCACATACTACAGGCCTACGATCCGCACGCTGCGTTGCAGCGCGGTTACGCGATTGTGCGCAGCGGTAGCGCAGGCGCTGTGATCCGCAGCGGCAGTAGCGTGCAGGCTGGCGCTGCACTAGATGTTGAATTGCACGATGCGCACCTGACCATGACGGTCAAACAGGTTACTATGAAAGGGGGACACGATGACTAAACCAACAAAACCGACCTACCAGGAATTACACGATAAGCTCGACGCGGTCTTGGGCCGTTTGCAGGCATCAGACGTCCGGGTGGACGAAGCAGTGCAGCTGTATGAAGAAGGCTTGGCGCTGGCCAAGACATTGGAAACGCATTTGCAGGAAGCTGAAAACCGCATTACTGAACTGAAACTACAGGCGGGCAAGCCGGCCGCAGTATGATGTGGGTCGCAGCCGCCGTCGTACTGCTCATTTTGGCGCTGGTGCTGCCAGTGCTGTTCGGGCCGCCGTATCTACCGACCCTCAAGCCTAATATGGAGACCGCACTGGATTTACTGGATTTGAAAAAGGGCCAGACGCTGCTTGATCTCGGCTCTGGTGACGGTCGCGTGCTGCTGGCGGCGGCACAGCGCGGCTATAACGCCGTAGGTATCGAATTAAGCCCCGTGCTAGTGCTGGTAACGCGCATCCGGACGTTTCGGTATCGAAAGCAGGTGACGGTGCTGTGGGGGAATTATTTTCAGCGTGAATGGCCACAAGCCGATGCGATTTTCGGGTTTATCATCCCGTACCAAATGGAAAAAATGGACAAGCACATTGCCGCTTGGCATACCAAGCCGGTACGCTTGGCGAGCTTCGCGTTTACTATACCAGGACGCGAGCCGGTAACGGAGAAGAATGGCGTGTATCTGTATGAGTACAAATAACTTGCGCGCCAGCCGAAACTCAGTTACCATGAGCGGTATGAGACACAGTAGCCAGCAAGGCTATATCGACACCCTACTAATCCCGCTTATTGTTGCGGCACTGCTTTTAGTTTCGGCAATCGGGTTTGGCGCATGGGCGTTTAGTAGCCGTAACGATTTTAAAAATCACACCGATAAGAAAATCGCTGCCGCCGTCGCCGTAGCGAACCAAGCCACCCAAAAGGCAGATGCCATCCAATACGCAGAGGAAGCGAAGAATCCGCTCAAGACACACATTGGGCCGGAGTCTTTCGGCAGTATTTCCGTACAGTATCCCAAAACATGGAGTGCGTATGTTATTGAGCACACCGGCAACACCGGCGTACCAATGAATGATTACTTCAACCCTGATGTCGTACCTGATATTACCAGTCAGGATAGCGCCTATGCGCTGCGTATTCAGGTAGTACAGACTTCATACAATGCCGCAATGGCGCAGTTCTCCGGATTGGTACAGGCTAAGAAAGTTACCGTTACGCCGTACAACCTGCCAAAGGTCCCTGGTGTTGTTGGTTCGCGCATTGATGGCCAGATTTCAAACAAGAAGCAGGGCAGTATGATTGTCTTGCCACTACGCAACATGGCGCTTGAGATTTCCACCGAAGCCCAGATATACGAAGATGATTTCAATAAGATCATCTTGCCAAACCTGACATTCTCACCGTAAAAAGTAGCTTGCCGATTTTGTGCCGACGTTGTATAACATAGGCACAATATGAGTGTAGAAACAGTGCCGCAGCCTGTGGACAATGATCCAGAGGCTGCGGTTATTCAATTAGTTGAAGATGGCTGGGTTGACCGTGCCGTGCGGTCAATGGCAATAACGCGTGGCGTGTTGGAAGCCGATGAGCCCGACATCGCCCAAGATTTTGCTATCCGCATGCTCAAGCACCCGGAATTTGCCCACGAAGCCGGCTACCAGGGAGGCTTCATGATGATCGGCCAGATAATCACCGACCGGTGGCGCCGTAGCCAAACCCGGCCGCAATATGACAGTGTGGCGAGCAGTAAGTTAAATAACCCGCACGAGACGCCTTATTCATCGCTGGACATAATACCGGATTTTTCTGCCGACGCAGACCGCCGCATTGTCGTTGAGCGTATGCTGAGCCAGTTATCATGTGAACAGCGAAGTGTTGTGGAGTGTTTTTATATGCTAGGCATGGATTCGCCGCAAACCGCGGCGGCGCTGGGTATACCGGAGGGGACGGTCAAGAGCCGGCTCAACTATAGCCGTCTGGTTATGCGTCGGTTATTGGCCAAGCAGGGTTTTAATAGCTACGACGAACTGCCGTAAGCCGTAGTTGTCGGTTCTACAGCTAGTTAGACACGACAGTTGCTGTATACTCAAAAGTAGTAAGAGGGTAACAGCATGGTGACTGCAAGTTCGGCGATGGGCGCTCCCGCAGGTGATCTGTTGGCGGCGGTCGCTGAGCAGTTAAAAGTGCCTTTGACCGTGATAGCCAGGCAGGCTGAGCTGGCTCAATTGACCGGCCAGCCACAAGCCGCCGATCCGGGTTTGGTGCGTACGCAGGCCGAGGCGGCATTGCAGTTGGTGGATAGCTATTTGCTAGGCTTGCAGTTGATGCGCGAGCAGACCCAGCTAGAATTAGAGCCAGTGTCGGTCTCGTCTACCATTATGGATATTGCCCATGCGCTAACACGTTTTGCTGCCCAATATGGCGTAGACATACAGGTAGAGGTTGCCGGACGGTATCAGCCGGTTATGGCACATGCCCGCGGGCTGCGGGCTGCATTGTTATCACTGGGTTATGGGCTGGTCGAAGCCCAAGCGACCCATGAAGACAAACGGTTGCGTAAACTGCGCCTGGCCATGCACCGCACGCCGCAGGGAATCGTTGCCGGCATGTACGGTGCTTATGACGGCCTGTGTGCTGCGCAGTGGCGCACGGCATTGAACCTGTGCGGTCGCGCGTCGCAGCCATTCACGACCTTAAGTTCTGGCAGCAGTGCCGGATTATTTGTAGCCGACACCATCCTGCGGTCTATGGACAGCCGGTTGCACGTAGGGCATCACGCCCGCCAGCGCGGCCTGGCCACTATGCTGCACCCGAGCCGCCAGCTACAGCTTGTATAATTTTTGTACCCATGCCACACCTATTATTGCTCGAACCAAACACCGTACTCGCCGCCACCTATGGCGCGGTATTTACGCATTATGGCTTCACCGTAACAGCGGTAGCGGGTGCGCAGGCGGGTATTTATGCTGCTGATAGTAAACGACCGGACGCTATCGTGCTGGAATTACAGCTGCCGCGCCATAACGGCATCGAATTTTTGCACGAGCTGCGCTCGTACCCTGAATGGCGGGATATCCCGGTGGTCGTACATACCAGTTTGACACCGGCCCAGACCGACAAAAGCAAGGATGTCTTGCACGACGAGTTTGGCGTGTGCGCCGTGCTGTACAAACACTATACGTCGCTGGCAGATTTAGTTGGTGCGGTGCAGTCGCAGCTGGTGCTAGCGTGAAACAGCTCAATACCAGGGCGATTATTTTAACCCGCACCGATTACGGCGAAGCCGACCGCATCTTAACGATGCTGACGCCAGAATATGGCAAGCTACGGGTATTGGCGCGCGGCGTGCGCAAAGTAAAGTCCAAGCTGGCTGGCGGCATTGAACTGTTCAGTGTGAGTGAGATCAGTTTTATAAAGGGTAGGGGCGAGATCGACACGCTGGTTTCGACGCGCCTCGTGAAACATTACGGCCATATTGTTGAAGACCTCGACCGCACCATGGCGGCGTACGAGCTCATCAAGCAACTGAACCGCATCACTGAGGATGAGGCCGAAGCCGACTACTTTACGCTACTACACCAGGCCTTTACGGCCCTCGACGACCACGAGATATTACTGCCGTTGGTGCAGGTATGGTTTACGGCGCAGCTGCTGCGCCTGGGTGGCTTTACGCCGAACCTCCAAACCGACAGCAACGGCGAAAAATTGCAGCCCGGCGAAAGCTATGATTTCAGTTTTGAACAAGTGTGCTTTGACGCCTCCAGCGGGCAAGGGCGCTTTACGGCCGATCATATCAAATTGCTGCGGCTGTTGTTTGCCGGGCATCAGCCAAAAGCGTTGGCTGTGGTGCAGGGCATCGAGACGCTGCTGCCAGCTGTTTTCCCCCTGGTGACCACTATGCGCCAGACGTATCTTCAGGTATAATGCACCCCATATGAGCGACATTTCTTTAGACGACATTGCCAGCCTGGCCAAGCGCCGCGGCTTCATTTATCAAGGCTCCGAAATCTACGGCGGCCTTGCCGGCACATGGGACTACGGCCCGCTGGGCGTGCAGCTAAAGCGCAACATTTCTAACCTGTGGTGGAAGACATTCGTGGAAGACCGCGAAGACGTATACGGTGTAGACGCAGCTATCCTCATGAACCCCAAAGTCTGGGAAGCCAGCGGCCACGTGAGCGGCTTTAACGACCCGCTCGTGGAAGACCTTAAGAGCAAGAAGCGCTACCGTGCCGACCACTTGCTGGAAGACGCTGGCGTAGAAGGCGTGACCAGCATGACGCCCGACCAAATGGGCGCCGCCCTGAAAGAGCACGGCATCAAAAGTCCGGACGGCAACGACCTGAGCGATGTGCGCCAGTTCAACATGATGTTCAAGACGAGCATTGGGGCAACCGACGACGAAAGCGGTGTCGTATACCTACGCCCGGAAACCGCTGCCGGTATGTTCATGAACTACAAGAACGTCGTGGATAGCTTTAGCCCGAACATGCCGTTTGCGTTGGCGCAAATCGGTAAGGCCTTCCGCAACGAGATTAGCCCGCGTGACTTTATCTTCCGCGTTCGCGAATTAGAGCAAATGGAGATTGAGGTCTTCTGCCACCCCGACAACTGGAAAGAAGTGTTCGACCTGTGGCTCGGTCGCCAAAAGGATTTCTTTTTAGCCCTCGGCCTGCCCGAAGACAAGCTGCACCAGATTGACGTGCCCGCCGAAGACCGCGCGCATTACAGCAAGCATTCCATTGATACTGAATTTGACTTTCCATTCGGCCAAAAGGAACTGGCTGGCTGCGCCTATCGCACCGACCACGACCTGAACGCTCACGCCAACGCTAGCAGCAAGAACCTGTTGTATCGCCCCAAAGACGGCGGGGAACCGTTCGTGCCGCACGTTGTAGAGCCAACATTCGGTTTGGATCGCCTGGTATTGGCCGTATTGTCCAATGCCTACAGCGAAGACGAACTGAACGGCGAAAAGCGCACCTACCTGAAACTGCCCAAGCACCTGGCGCCGGTCAAAGCCTGCGTATCACCACTGCTCAAGAACAAGCCCGAGCTGGTAGCCAAAGCCCGCGAAGTCTTCGACATGCTGAAGAAAGAACTCGGCAACGTGATGTGGGACGACAACGGCAACATCGGCAAACGCTACCGCCGCCAAGACGAAATCGGCACACCAGCCTGCATCGTTATCGACTTTGACACGCTGGAAGATGGCGCTGTGACCGTACGTGACCGGGATACTGCCGAGCAAAAGCGCATTGCTATTGACCAGTTGACGAACATCCTCTAAAAGTATCGGTATGCCTACCAGTACGCTTCCTGCGGCAACTATTACTCAAAATATTGAGGGTCTTGCAGGTATCCTTAGTGCTGTACTTGCGCAGACTGCCAATATACAAGCGGCGGATAGCGCTGTAGACGGCAAGGCTAATAATGTGATGGCAGCGGCACTTGTTATTATCGCTTTGCTTGGCACTCAGCTCTACGATGAAGCTCATCATTTGCAACTTTTAGCCATTACTTCAATGGGTGGCTTAATAATTGTAGTTGGCGTGGTTTTGTACGCCACTCGCAATAGAGAGTACGAAGGTGCAGTGGTCGAACTTGATAAGCACCCGGAATACTTTTTAAAAGATAACGAATTACTACTTGCTCAGCTCATTGAAGATGCAAGGAAGGCAAATGTAAGTAATAATATTATTTTAGATGATAAAAGAAACCTTTTCCGTAAGGCAATAATTATATTTATGATTGGCTTCTCACTGGGAGTAGCAGCAATATTTATCAATTAGTTATAAGCGGGTATACTATATTTATATGAGCAGGCTTTTACACCACGTAAACAAGAAAACGACAGAGCGAGCGCAAGCGGTTCGTCCTGCGATACTGCCATCCGGGCGGCCTGTGCCTCGTCCTAACAAAACTGAGCCATATCGCAAGGGTTTGTAAAAACAACCTGGCTTGTTGAGATTGGGCTCGGCAGGTAACGTGTGCAATAATGGCCGCCATGAAGTTGGAGGCAGATAAATTAGGGCTGTTGGTGGGGATTATCGCCGCGCTGGCAGTGATTATGCCAGAGCCAGTATTGCTGCGGCCGCATTTTTTTGGGCTGTTTGTGGCGAACGATTTGCAGCTGATGGCCGCCTATGTGCTATTGATAGGCGCGTTTGTAGTAATGGGAATGGCGCACAAGATCACCGTGAATTATCGCGGTCTATCGGTGCGGTTCGGTTTCTTGAAACCGCTCACTAGGCGTTTAGGTGTTGCCGTGTGCGTGTTTCCATTTGCCGTACTGGTAGTGTGGTTTGCGGCGCGTATCGTTCGTTTCATGCCGCCGGCTGATCAAAATAGATTGCTGCAATTATTTGCGTTGGTAATCCTGGCGGTAACGGTGAAAATTGGCTTCACTACGGCGGTCAAAAAAGTAAAAGAGTACATCCAGCTGGCGCAAGATCTTCGCAAGGCAAGTGCGATAGTTTGGCGTGCCGCGCGGTTGTTCTATATACGCAAGCTGTCATAATAGCGGTATGGCTTTGAAGATTTTTGTTGCCCGGCACGGGCAGAATGTAGATAATGCGCACGGTATTTTAAATGGGCGGCGGGATTTGCCGCTGACCGACGTGGGGCGGGGGCAGGCTCTGGATATGGCGCAGGCTATGTTGGACGCCGGTATGCATTTTGACGCGGTGTATAGTTCGCCGTTGGAGCGGGCGTATGAAACGGCCCAGACGGTATGCGACACGCTGGGTATGCAGCACGGGCCGATTATTATTGAAGACTTGATTGAACGCGAGTTCGGCGTGATGACCGGCAAGCCGCAGAGCGACATTGTAAAGATGTGCGCGCCGGACATCATAGAGACAGACACGGTAACGTATTTTCTGCAACCGGAAGGTGCCGAGACGTTCCCAGAGCTTATGAAGCGCGCTGAGCGCGCCCTTAAAACGGTGCGCGACATGCAGCCGGACGGCACCGCATTGTTGGTGTGTCACGGTGACTTAGGCAAGATGCTGTACGCTGCTGAAACAAAGCAAAAATGGCAGTATGTGCTGCGTAACTTCCATTTTGGCAACGGCGAATTGATTGAATTGGACCCGGACGGCACCACGAAGCTTATTGAACTGGAACAGCACAACTTATAACGGTTTGCAGGGCTTCGATACCGGGGGTATTGAGCAGGTAGTAGCGGCAGTAGTCGGTGCTAATGTAGTCGGTCACCGGTGTAGGCTCGGGCAGTACTTCACAGATGAGTTCATGTTTGTAGCGGTAATCGTTGGCTACGACAATACCCAAACCCTGGACGCTGAGGTGCTCGATATCGGTGATAGTATCAGGTTCGTCGTTGATGCGGTACACATAATAATTTTTATTTTCTTTGTATCCTGGCGCGCTGATTTGTATTTCTGCGACATGCTGCACGCGGCGGGCGAGGTATGCCTGGTGGGCAGGGTCGGTAAGGAGGGTGGACCAGAAATTGCTGAAGGGTATCGGCTCTTCACCATTCGGCCACTGCTCGATACCTAGTACCGTCCGGTCGCCTTCGGCAGCATCGCCTAACCTGAATTCGACAGCACCTCTCCAGGTGATAAAATCGCTCAGGCGGCCCTCTACAAGATCAGCAAGCTGGGCGCCAGCGTGCAATGCAGCAGTCTGTTCCGCGGTAAATAATGACATCTCAGCGCCCATAATTACACAAATAGTGATACATTTATGTGTTCACGTCAAGCGGCCAAAATGTGTATATGTGCAGAATAAGAGACCGCTCACGCGCGGACGCAAATGGCCACTGGCCATCTTGCTGCCGGCTGCGCTAACGGGTAGTCTCCTATTCTGCACATATACACATTTTGGATTTTTAGAGGTCTGCTATAATTGATAGTCCAATGCTAATGGTAGAACACATGGAAGCGCAGGTGGAGCGGCCAGTGGCCTGTTCCGGCAAGGGACAGTACATGGCCATCGTTCACTATGGGTCTCCGGGCGGGCAACTGTACCGGCGTGTGTTCATGTATAGTCATAAAGACCCGCGCTATAAAGGCGAAGCCGAAGCGCTGCGCGATATCATGCAGATGATCGGTTCGCGTTACCGCAAGTTTGTGGTGGCAATTTCGGTGGTCAAGCGCTGTCTGCACCCTAAGACCGACCAAGTGCCCAAGAACAAGCGTGCAACATTCGTAGAGCGCGTGTACAGCTGGGTCGTGGAACACGACAACACCACGCAGCAAACGCCGCAGGCTGCCTACGAGCAGCACCTGGAAGAGCTTCTGGAAGGGCAGACGGTACAGGCCGTAGTACTGCCGTACACGAAATTTGAACTCGAAAAAATGCCCGTCCAGCATATCGTAACCACGACGTATTTTGACAGCGCCCACGCGACCATCGGTTTGCGCGGCGTGGAGCGACGTGTCGGGCTAGGTGATATCCAGCCCGGTTTTACCGCTGCCGCGTAGTAAGTGTGGCATAATAACTGGTATGGAAAATACACTTACCGACGCTGAAGTAGAAACTATTATCCGGGCATATTTGCCGCAGGTTATTCACATGTCGCTGGGTACCAGCGCCGATGGCAAGCCATGGGTGTGCGAAGTACACTATGCTTACGACGACGATTTAAATCTATATTTCCGCTCCAAACCTGATACGCGCCATTGCCAGGAAATTGACGCCAATCCGAATGTAGCGGGCAACATCGTAACGCAGCATTTTTTGAACCAGCTGCCACGCGGCGTGTACGTAGCAGGTACGGCAGCGCGTGTTGCAGACCCTAGGGAGAGCGATGCTGGCGTGCAATGCTACGCCAAGCGTTTTGGCCATACGTCAGCGACGCTGTTGGCTGACATGCAGGCGAAGGGTTCAGTACTGTACAAGATTAGCGTCACTGACGTGTATCTATTTGATGCCTATGTTTCCAAGCCGAGCCAGAAGTATCATCTGGCACTGCATAGCGGCAGCTAAGCATAACTTGACCCACACTCATGTTTCGTTATTGTGCAACCCGATCGACTGAAAACACATTAGCGCTCGGCTTTGACGTTACCGGTTCCACGCGGCTGAATACGGCAGGCTGGGTGGTAATGCGCCAGCTTATCATTCCGGCGATTGCCCACGGCATGCGCCAGATAGACATGCGGCCACGCCATTATACGTTCCGCGACGCCGGTGACGGGGGAGTCGTCATCTTTGAGCGTGACGCCTCAGCGGCATCGGCAATTAAGACCGTGATGCCGGCAATGACTGATTTTATCCATTACCGCCGCCCACCTGAGCTGAGCGACCCCTTGCGGCTGCGGTTTGCACTGCACCGTGGGTCTGTTGTGCCAGACCAATGGGGATGGACGGGGGACGCACTCTGGCAGACGTTCCGCATGCTGCAGTCGGAGGAGTTGTCGGAATATCACAGGCGGGGTTCAAAAATGGCCTCGCTTGCTATAACGCAGGCCGTACAGAACGAACTAACGGTCCATGCACCCACGGTCAGTCAGGAAGAGATGCTGGTGTTGGACCCGATGGCCGTTCGTAAAAAGGCCTTGATACTCGGTGGCGATTTTCCGGTGATTATACCTGCCGATTTTTTAAATGAGCGCGCCGCTTAAGAGCCGGTGTCGGTCTTGTGTTTTGATTCAGAGTACAGCACCGAGAGCCGCACTGCTGCCAGCACTGCCACGATGATAGCGATGCCGCCCATCTGCGCTAGCCCGGGGCGGGGCTTATCAAACCACATGCTGACAATTTCATCGAGCATGATAATTAAAATGGTATCGACAATGTAGCGGACGTGCACACTGCCGTCCTTCAAATACCCCAAGACGGTGATGCTGATTTCTACCAGCGCCGCAATAAATACGATGTCCAGCAGCACGTGCTGCAGGATGATTTCTAGCGGTTCGTTAATAGTATGGATAAGATCGTAGCCGGCTTTGTAGACGCCCACCGCGAGTGCCGCAATGATAACGACGAGCAAGAGGTTAAGCAGTATGCGAATGACGGTCGCCACATAAATACTGGACTGGGTGAATAGTTTCGGGTTCTTAGCAATTAAACGCATCTACGAAGTATACAAGAGTACATCGGCGGGCGTGTAAGCTTTTTTACATAATGTATATCTGGAATTGTCGCTGCCGCGCCGTGCCAATAACCTTATGCTAGCAATAGACCACTAAAACAGGAGCATGACAATGCCGCAATTACATGTACAGCCACACTACACGAAAACATATATTGCCAGTCGGGCAATAAAAGCTTGTAAGGTGGCATTGTTCATTATTGGATATGTGCTGCTATCGACCGTTGTATTCTCGCTGGCGAAGACGTAACGCTAGTATATAAGCTGGACGCTTGCGGCAATGGCGTTGGCAATTGATAGCTGCGCCGCGTCGTCGGCGGCAGTGGGCTGGTGTTGTGTGCTGGGGCCGTAGGCTGGCATGGCGAGTGTTACAAAACCAGCTTTTGTTTCGAACGACCAGCGTTTGGTGTTCACACCGCTGTCGCTGTAATTGAAGTCATAGAGTTGCACGCCGCTATTGCTGACGCGGGTGGGGGCTTCGTAGATGTCGCCAACTTTGTCGGTAATATCGGCGGGGTCGACTGAAACAACTTTCCACACGTAGTTACTGTAGCTGCTGTTCTTTAGTACGGGGACATAGGTTGCGCCGTGGGTCTGACCGGTAATTTGGTAGTCGCTTTTGGCTTTGATGGCAAAGTTAAGCGTGCCGTAGTGGAAGGGGTAGCTCTTGCTGGTCACGACCGGCGTGGCGCCAATCGCCGGAGCGGCAGTGTTGTTGCTGGCGGTAATTGCGCCCCACGCTTTGGGATAGGCGAACGAGAAGCCCAGGCTCGTGTTGGTGTAGGTGGTGTAATCTTTAGCGCTGGGCGTCGTTGTTTTGGGCGTCGTGCTGCCGGTAGTGGTGCTTGGTTGGTCGCTGGGCTGTTTGGTCTGGTTGTGCATACCCAAGAAAATGGCACCGCCCAACAGGGCACACACGACGATAATGACAATAAGGATTTCGAGTGGGCCAAATCCTGCCTGGCTGTTATGGCGAGAGATACGGGTGGGCTGTTTCATTGATACGCTCATGGTTATATACAACGATTGTAGCAGATTGTTGTAAATAGTATGCAAGCGTTGCACCGTGCAGGCGTGGTATGATCGTGGAGATATGCTTACGTATTACACAGATGGCAGTTGCGAACCAAACCCCGGTGCGGGCGGCTTTGCCGTGATCCGTGATATGAAGCCAGCCGTGCTGGGCAGCGAGCCGGACAGCACGAACATCCGCATGGAAGGCAAGGCGATTATCGCCGCGCTGAAAGACTCCGGCGGTGACCCCTGCGAAATTTATACCGACAGTGAATTCTGGATAAATGTCATTACCAAATGGTCACTGGCCTGGGAAAAGAACGGTTGGAAGAAAAAGGGCGGCGAGATAAAAAATCTCGATATCGTGCGCGAGGTCTGCCCGCTGTACCGGTCATCGGAAGCCAAGCTGATATGGGTACGCGGCCACAACAACGACCCCGGCAACGAATTAGCCGACCAATGGGCCAACGAAGCCCGCATCCGCAAAGCCTAACGATAATGGTGAGATAGACTAGTACGGAACGTCTTTGGTGAGCGTGCTGGTCTGCAGCGGCTGGCCTTCAAGCACAACGGCGTGCGTCAGCCAGAAGTCTTTGCTGTCGACGGTTTCGTTGGTGCCGCCTGGCACGGGCGGGGATGTTTTGCCGATACGGACATCGTAGAGTTCGTAGTTGCCCTCTTTGTCGCGCAGCAGGTTGAGCGTCAGGAACGAGCTGCTGGTGAACGAGCGGCGCTTTACAAAGCGGGTAAAGGTGTCTTGTTTGAGCTGTTTGGCGTACACGATAACGTCCTTTGCGGTCGTTTCCACGACGTCAGTATTGCCGATAGGGCGCCCAAAATCGTATTCCAATGCAACGTCTTCTCCCTTGAGTTTAGCTGTCTGCAATAGCCGTGTTGCCAGGTTCAGGATGTGTGGCTGCTGGCCAATATGGCGGGCAGCGGGTGATTGGATAAGGTCGACGTACACTTCGGTACCGCCCGTGGTAACAACCAGCGGGTGCATAGTGTTTGCTATTGTTGCATGGATCATGCGAGTTGTCCCTCGGCTTTCTACGTAGGAGTATATTTATTGACAGCCGATAGCATTAAGGGCTTCGTTTAGTACCTATTAGTATACCCTATATGGGGTAATATCCCTAATGCTCAACGCCACGCGCCGGGGCAGTGCAACGAGTGATACTCTTTTTTTACAGCAGTTTTTTGACGGTGTGTCCGGTAGAATGTGCATATGCAAGATGAATCACAAGCGCCAGATGGCGCGCAATCTCCTGCCGATGAAGGCGTAGCTATCGAGGGATCAACGAACGAGATCGCCACGGATACTATTCACGATATCGTCCCACCGGTACCGCCCAAACCCGGCATCCCTATGCCCAAGCCAGCGGCCGCGGGCGATGTGCTGGCCGACGACGAGGATGACGGTTACGAAGAAACCGATGTTTTTGCGTGGGCTAACAACTTATTCGAATACAAAGAAGACCTGACCATGGAACTGTTCTGGATAAACAAGAACAACGTGGTGTACCGCACCAAAGTCGGCCCCGGGTTAGACAAGCAGATGCAGCCATTGTTTATCGACAACGCGCTCGGCTATGTACTGGACGGCGCTGAAGAGGGCATGGTTGTGCGCGCTTTTGAAGACGGCCAGGGCGAAGAAGGCGTGCTGTACCGCGTGCGTTGGAAGAAGGTCGAAAAGCTGCGCGAAGTCATGCACTGGGTAAAGACGCAGGAAAGCGAAATTGAAATGTTCGCCGAAGAAGAGCATGACCTCAAGCGTATAAAGGGCGCGCTGTTGCGCGTGAGCCATCCTAAGATGGCTGAACCGTTCTATATCATCAAAGCGCTGAGCGGCGGCCAGATGCTGAAGGGTGAAGGTACCTGGATGGTCAACGGCAAGACGTTTAAAGAATTTGAAGCCGCTGCGCTGAAGATCCCCGCTGAAGCCCACATGCTGATCCTTGGCCAAGACTTGTACGTATTCAACGAAGCCAAACTCGACCGTTTGTTCAGCTACGATGCCAAGAAGAATAGCATTGCGGCCAAGAAAGCTGAAGAAATTGAAAATCACTACAAGCTGAGTTTTGCCGAAGGTATTACGCTGCAGTCGGCTATCGCCGAAAACAAGGCGGTTATTAACAAGCTGCAGAACATTGAAATTGGCGAACTGACCCAAGAGCAGATCATCGACCACGCTGAAGAATTGGGCGTTGACCTGATGGCCGACGACAACGGTGCAATTATTATCATGAGCCCCAAAGATATGGCTAAGTTCGTCAACCTCCTGAACGACGATTACATGGAATCGAACCTAACCGGCAAGCGCTACGAAGTCCAGCGCAAAAAGATATTGAAACCCCCGAGTGACGAAACGCTATTAGCCGGCGTGTAGGCAATAGCTAGCGATACGCGATCATGGCTGTGACTGATGCTGGCAATTACATGGAACTTTTGGCCAGCCAGCCCGCGCGCGGGGTTGCTATTGATGTGCTTGTGGTGCCCACGGCGCGCCCTACGGAGCATATTTCTGTGGTATCGGAGCTAGCGGCCAAGACGCTGACGCCGCTTGTGGCGTTGAGCAGCAAAGAAGCCTCGCCAGACGACATCGCAGCAGAACTGTCCGAAAAGCCAGACCTACAGTGGGCCGTCATAGACGTGCCGGAGGATTATCACCACCAGTTCATGGACTTTTCCGCAGCCGACTGTATACCGGAAGCGGCCCGGCCTAGCCCGCCATCGGATTTGAGCCTCAAGCGAAACATCGGTATGTACATCGGCCGGCAATTCGGGCACCGGTTATTTTTTATAGACGACGATATCCAGATTTCGCCTGCGCAGTTGGACCATGCCGGGCGTTTGTTAGAAGACTACGGCCTTGCGGGGCTTAGGAGCCTCATATTTGCAGACAAATCAGTCCTTGGCCGTATAGAGCACGAACGACGGCCAAAACGAACGCCATACCGCCCTGGCAGGCAACTGAGAGAAGATATATTCTTGTCTGGAAGTGCATTGGGTGTGAACCTCGACAAAGTAAACGACCATTTCCCGGATATATACAACGAAGACTGGCTTTTTATGTTTAACAGCGTCATTCGTAGTGAGGCGGTAAGTGCCGGTGAAGCCTGGCAGTTGCCGTATACCTGGCTGTTGGAGGCACGGGCCAAAAAAGAGGAATTTGGCGATACGATTGCCGACGGTATATATGACGCCTGTCTCAACGACCAAACATCACAGCTGGTGCGCACGCGTTACTGGGAGCAGGTTATCGACGAGCGCCGTAACCGTATTGGCAGGATGCGTGATGGGCGCCGCCCAAGAGTTGACTCGGTGCTGCGAGCGGCGCTCAGCATATCTAACATCATTACGCCCGAACTATGCGCCGAGTATATAGAGTCGTGGAATATCGACCGAATGGCTTGGAAGGCGCGGCTTGCCAAAGTGCCGTCCTTTAAGACATTGCATGATCGGTTGGCGGCCATTGATCTGCCGGTGTATGCCGCAAGCTCTGAGTTTTCGGTTTGACATTGACCTATGCAACTAATGTAGCCTGTGCATGTACAAATTGACGACCACGCAGTACGGTTAGCTCGTACTGCTAATTGTTGGTACAATAAAACGACAAAAGGAGAGGGTACTTGTACATCTATGACGCAAGATGAGGCGTTAGCTATATTGGAGTCTGGCGCATCGGTGCTGCTGACCGGCGCGGCTGGTACGGGTAAGACGTACACGCTTAATAAATTTATTAAGCGTGCTAAAAAGCAGGGTAAAAATGTGGCGGTGACCGCCACGACCGGATTGGCTGCGACGCATCTGAATGGGACGACCATCCACGCCTGGAGCGGTATTGGCGTGCATGACGCCATAGACAAACATATGATTGGCAAGCTCGCCAAAGCGCGGCAGGAGCTTATCCGTAAAGCGGATGTGCTCGTGATAGACGAGATTAGTATGCTGCACGATTTCCGGTTGGATATGGTTGATGAAATTTTGCGCGTTGTACGCGAAGTTGAAGAGCCGTTCGGCGGCATGCAGGTGATATTGTGCGGTGATTTCTTCCAATTGCCGCCGGTCAACCGCCGGGAAGGGAAGCAGGGTGGTTTCGTCATCGGTTCGGACGTTTGGCAAAAAAATGTGTTCACTGTTTGCTACCTTGAACGGCAATACCGACAGAGTAAAGACCAGGAGTATACCGATATTTTGAACGGTATCCGGGCCGGGGTACTAACCCGTAATCAGCTCAACACGCTGCAAGCCCGCGGGCAGGTAACGGACGACCCCTTTGCCAGCAAAACGCGCTTGCTGACCGTGAACGTGGACGTCGACAACGTCAACCACCAGCACCTAGACGAACTTGACGGGGAAGTGCATGAATACGACATGGAAACATCAGGCGGCAAGCAGTATGTAGAGCAGCTGATGCGTTCGTGTCTGGCACCGGAAGTGCTACGCCTGAAAGAAGGCGCTCAGGTAATGTTCATAAAGAACGCCCAAGACCGCAAGTATGTAAATGGCAGTTTGGGGACGGTGGTGGGCTTTGAAAAGCACACCGATTACCCGATTGTAGAACTAGTGAATGGTAAGAAGGTGACGGCTACGACTGATACGTGGGAGTTAATGGACGGCGACAAACGCCGCGCCCAATTGGCACAGTTGCCGCTCAGGTTGGCGTGGGCCATTACCGTACACAAGAGCCAGGGGATGACGCTGGACGCCGCGCGGATAGACCTCAGCCGGGCGTTTGTAGAGGGCATGGGATACGTCGCGCTATCCCGCGTGCGCTCGCTCAAGCACCTGATATTGGACGGCATGAACGGCATGGCGCTGCGGGTGAGCCCGCAAGCGAAACAGATAGACAACGACTTGCGCGCCAAGAGCGGTGCCGCTCAACATGACTTTGCGGCTCAGATTGCCCAATGGCAGGCCGATGAAGCCAGCGGCGCCCACCAAAAGCAAATGGAGCAGGCTTTGGAGTTGTCGCCGGCCGATAGCGAGCTATACGAAACACTGCGCACCTGGCGCCTGGCATTGGCGACCGAACAGAGTGTGCCAGGATACATTATTGCCAACAATAAAACACTCGAAGAAATTGCCAAGCGCAAACCGCAGACCGAAAAAGACCTCCTAAAAGTACCCGGGTTGGGACCGAAGAAAATTGAAACCTATGGCGCTGATATCTTAGCGCTGACGACCGCTGCGCATAAAGACAGCGACACCGCCACCGATAGCGACAAGAGCCAGTAGTATAAACAGCATTATTTGATCTCCAGCGGCAGCGATACTGCCCACATTGCGTTAAAAAGTTGCTGCATCATCTTGTTGAACGACGGGTGGTGCATTTCGATAGCCATCTCATTGCCTTGCTGGTAATCCAGCAGGGTAACGACATCGTTATAGATATACACCTCAAACGTAATAGTCAGCAGGTCGGGGTCAATGTGGCGGTATTGCGATAGGGTGCGGTCCAGCGGTTCGACTTCTTTGTGTTTAATGGTGAGCGAATTGGTGAGGTCGCGGGTGTGGATACCTTGCTGGATACATTGCTCCCGGCAGCGCCGGGCAAAGGCTTGGTCGAGATGTTGGCTGAGCCGGGCGGCCTCAAAGACGCTGAAGCTGCCTTTGGCTTTGGTGAGGTTCCAGTTGACCTGTTTGAGGCCGGCGACGCCGTAGTAGTGCTGCACGGTGGCCTTAGGGCTGTTCCCGCCGCCGGCGAGTAGGTGCAATGCTTGCACCATACCGCCCAGGTTACGGCGGATTGCTGCGGCTTCGGCCTCGCGGTTAGCTACCAAGCCTTCAATATTCTCAAGGGGAAGTGCACGGTACAGCGTGCCGTAGCTGAGCTGCTCGGCGCTGGCGAGACCATGCTGCTGAAGGACTTCCAGGTGCCGGTACACTTGCGTACGGCTGATAACGGTTATTTTAGCTAGTTGCAGGGCAGAGGAGGGGCCGGCTTTAACGAGTTCAATGTATATCTTCGTAGTATCTGGTTCAATGCCTAGTTTCTCGAGATACGTGGCAATGATTTTGACCTGCTCCATACTGCTAGTGTAGCACGTTGTCCGTATTTATGGACAACTTTTTGTAAGTTGCTGGCCGTGGCCATATACTTGTCCATAGTAACGAACAAGGAAGGTGCTATGCATACCAGTTTACTGATTGTGGGCGCACTGTTGCCGATGGTATCGGCGGCAGTGTACGTGTGGGCTATTGTGCGCGGACCGGTGCGGCCGCAGCGCATGACACGGTTTTTGTTAGCGGCCATCGGTGCGTTATCGCTGGCATCGCTGTTCGCGAGCGGTGATCGTGCCGGCCTTTGGCTGGCGGTGACGTCATTTATAGAATCGGCAGTCATATGGGTGCTGTCGTGGTGGCGGGGAATCGGCGGCCGTGATCCGCTCGACATTGCCTGTTTGGTGCTGTGCGGCGTGGGGGTCGCCTGGTGGATTGCGAGCGGTGACTCAATGGCTGGCCTCATTGCTTCGTGCGTAGCCGACCTGATCGCGTGCATACCCTCATTCGTAAAAACAGTACGGCTGCCGCACACTGAATCGGGATTATTTTACTTGTTAGGCACGCTTGCTGGCCTGTGCATCGCGCTGGCTGGGCCGTACGGCTGGCAACAACTGTTATTCCCTGTGTATATCTTGTTCATAAACGCTGTTTTTATGCTGGCTATTTGGCGCCCATCCCGATTGCGCAAGCGCATTGCGCCTGACGCTGCCGAAGCGCCTGCGCTATGATAGGGAGACATGGGTACGATCATCCACGTCCACGATTCGTTTCAGCCGGATTATCAGTACGAATTAACAGCCCCGGCTGGTAAAAACTTTGACCCGGAATTTACGCCAGACCTCACGCCGCAGCAGATGCTGGAGTTAGGGGTTTTTGGCGGCCATTATTTCCAGAATGAGTATGATGAACTACCGGCAGCGTGGCTTGAGAAGGCGCGTATCAGCGAAATCCACGACCCGCTGTGTAATTTTTTTGAGGTTGATGCCAGCCAGCCGCTGCGCGTGTGGCAGCAAAAAGGTTGGATATACGCCGATGACCCGCGCGGCTGGTTCCAGTGGTATTGCCGGTATTATATGGGGCGCCGCCTGCCCGAAGAAGACAACCGGCAGATCAAACGCTGGAAGGCTATCCGCCGCCACGCCGGCCAGATACGCAAGGCTTGCCACCCCGGCGACCTAACGTGCCGCCGCAAGCAGCGCCAGGCATTATTACACTGGGCATACGACAGCCGCACCATATGATGTAATTTTATTAATCTCAGTCTTTTAGTGCCAAGTTTACACTTGAGACGGATGTGCGGCCGGTGCGGGCTCGGTGGGGACGCTCGCGACAGGCGGCATTTCAGGCTGTAACGCGGGTGTGGTATATTCTTGGGTTACTGCTTGTAACTGGATAGCGGATTGTATGTTGGAATATATTCTGTAGCCAATTTTCGCCAATACAGCGCCGACCCCCAGTGCTGTGCCTTCGGCAGGCGTCAAATGCAGTTCGTGTGATACGACAAGCGCCCCCACGTTGATTGCTGCAAACGTAGCTAAAACGTCGGGGTCGAGGAGTGCTGTTTCGCGGCGATGCCGACCATTGTAGGACATAGTTTATATATTATACAATCTATTAGCGTATTATGTCAATAATGCCGCTTGTGGTTTAGCGGGCAAGAGGGCATGCACCCTTGGAACTGTGATTTTTGTTACTTCGGCCGGTGCGGCTGTGGTCTATGCTGGGGGTATGAAAAAACTATTTTTATCGACCTCATTTGCCCATGTTATTAACGCCGAGACCGGGGAAGTGCTGCCAGCGTTCCGGCACAATATAGAGCAAATACTACATAGCCTGCGCACGGAAGCGCAGGTAACGGTGTACTGCGACATGGAAGCCGAGAAGTGGAAGATGCCGGCTGGTATGCCGGAAAAAGGCGTGGGTAAGGACATGAAGGCGTTGGATGAAGCTGATTTGCTGCTGGCGCTGGTGGAAGAACATCCGTCGGTGGGCGTGGAGTTTGAAATGGGGTATATGACCGCGAAAGGCAAGCCGGTCATCCTGGCAATGCAGGCTGATGGCCACTTAGCTGCCTTTAACCAGGGGCTGGTAAGCGCCGGACTGGTGACGCTGTTAACATACGATGATGCCACGTCGCTGGCTAAGCAGCTGGCAATCGCTGTTAACGCACCAGAAGAGGCACTGATGGGGACGGTATGAGATTTATACGCCAAGAGAGTCAGGTGACGTTGCAGCTTGAAGGTATGGAGCAGCTATGGGCCTTAAAACGGCGGCTGCAGATCCCGCGCTTTGCAATATCTGAAATAAACTACGAACCCGATGTGCCGGTGCTGCAAGACTTTGAAGGCCGTTTACGGATGCCCGGTACTATGCTGCCCCTGTCGTTTGCGGCTGGATCGTTCCGTAAGGGCGACGAGCGTGAATTTTGGTACGTGCGACTGAAGCAACCGGGTATTATGACGATTGAATTAAAACGGGACACGCTCAATTACGATCGTGTCCGGGTAACATGCGATGCCGATACGGCGCAAGCTATAACGGAGTGGTGGCGCGCCCCGGCTGCGAACCCTGCATAAGCAGGGCTCGCGCCAAGTTGCCGCGGCCGGCGGCCATATGCCGCGCGTACGCGACGGCCAGCTGCTCAGTGCTGCTGCCGCGCATTGTCCGGAGGACGTCGTACAGGAAGAAGGTATCATCTTCGTTGTATGACTCTAGAAAATGCTGGGTGAAGACACCTGGAGATAAAGCCTGCACCCGGTGAGCGAGCAGCATGAGCGTGTCGTAATACACACGCATTGTCTTACTGATGCGCAGTGGCCGCGCTAATTCCAGTGTACGCTGGAATTCGTTTGCTACCTGCAAGAACTTACGGTTGGCACCTAAAAGGGTGTCCAGCGCATCGTCCATGGCTTCAATATTACGGATGTCGCCGTTTTCGATGATAGTTATATCAACGTCGCAGGTAGCTAAAAATTGTTGCACATGGCGCCACTCGGTCTTGGTCTGGTCTTCGAGCGCCTGTTTTGGTTCTAACCCGAGCGTAGGCCAGGGCATGGTTTGCTTGTAATCAACGAGCAACGCCTCGGTGGGCAGCTGGCTGAGCATTTCGGACGCCGCCGGCAGGGAAGGTTCGTCTAGCAGATATATGGTCCAGCATTGGATAGGCATGACGGCCATGTTATCGGGGGATAGGAAATAAATATCGGCATTGGGTGCCTCCAGCGGCCCTTTCGCCGTAAACTGCAGATGCTGCATGTGGGTAATGGTGTGGGTGTATTTGAGGATTTTATCGGCGTTGAGCGTTTGGGCGCGCTGTTTTTGGATGGCTCGCGACAGTTTGAGCCATTGTTTTCGGGCGGCCGCCAGTATAGCGAGCGGTTGGTCGGTTATGATGACGGCTTTGCCCAAGTGCTGGCGGGTGTGTAAATGCCGCATCATATCTGCGGCAACGCTGTCGGTGCCGCGCGCTGCGGTTTTACGTAGTTCGATGTAACACTTACCCATGCCGGTACCTCCTGCCGCTACTGATGTGGCGTAATACTATCACAGGTTACCTCGTATGCAACAAGAATAATAACAGGGGTAGAGACGGTTAAAAAAACAACATTACTACAGTAAATGATGTTGACGGAAGCTAAAATGGTCGTGTTTGGTCACGATGAGGTGGTCGCCGAGCGTAACGCCAAGCAGCTGGCCGGCGGCGGTGAGCTGCTGGGTAAGGGCAATGTCTTTGTTGCTGGGCATGCTATCGCCGGACGGGTGGTTGTGGGCAACGACTATGCTTGCCGCCCGGTCGGCAATAGCGTCAGCAAACACTTCGCGCGGATGGGCAATGACGGCATCAAGCGTGCCGATAGATATAGTACGCAAGGCGATCAGCCGCTGGCCGCCGTCCAGACTCAGGGCTATGAAATACTCTTGCTGTTTCGTGCGAATATCTTCCAAACGGCCTAGGATATCTTGCTGTGTACGCAGTGGCGTGGTGTCACGTATCCAGTGTCGCCGGGCCAGTTCGAATGCAGCCATGATTTTTCCTGCGGTGGCGGTACTGATACCTTTGATAGCAATCAGGTTGTCGTAGGTGACTGCATCGCTGCCGCCTTTTTCAAGCAGTTTCTGGATACGGCGTGCGATGTACGCGACATCGCTAGTACGCGAGCCATTGCCAATAAACACCTCAAGCAGTTCAAAATCTGACAATGCTGCCACGCCCTTCAGCTGGAGTTTTTCACGCGGACGGTCGGCAAGCGGTAATTGATGTATACGGGCACGTGCATTCATAGGCGGCGTCAGTCTAGCAGAGGTTGCTTCGGCGATCATGAAATTAATATTAAATAATTGCAAGATAGGAGTTGTAATAGCGTAAGTATTATGTTATTATATATACCGATTATGACAGGACCAGAATCCCAGGACCAACCTTATTTTAACGACCTCCCAGAGGCCAGTGACGGCACTGACGGCCTGTATAGTGACGTACTTGACAGTGATGCTGACGCCGACATGCTGAATTGGGAGAGTGTTGACACTGGTGACGACGAATCAGATGAGCCGTATGACGTATCTTTGCCTGTGTACGACACCTCATTGACGAATGTGATGCCGGACCACGGCCTTTCGGTACGCCCGCAAATCGATGAGGCGGGGATGAGCCTTGTCGTGCGTGAAGATCGGGGAACGTATACGACGATAGAAAAGGCCGCAGGCGCCGGTATAACAGCCGTTTCGCACGAGATAGATGGCTTACAGGATCAGCTTAACCGTGCCGAGCAAGCGCAGGACCCTGAAGAAGCAAGCGCGTTGCGGGAGATTATAGCGCTGAAGCAGGGCGCCGTCGAAGAGATACGGGAGAAGGTTATTTTTGAAATGCGTAATACCAGTGCCGCTGAAGAGGGCGGTCTGGTGTTAGGGCCAGGCGCAACCACTGTGGTAATGGAAGGGCTGCGGGCAATGCGCCAGCACGCTGCTACGGCGCCAGCGGGCAGTCTTGACGCTACTGATGGCCATCGCGCCGAAGCGTTCATTGACGATATTATCCGTGCCGGCTGGGCAGAGAACCAAAACCCGTAGTAAGACCTGCCGATCTCATCGCTATATATACGATACCGCGCCCCGTGGTATCGTATATTTATATAGAGGAGAGCGTATGTACCATGAGCGTTTTGCAGAGCAACCGAACCAACCAGTTGATGAGGGCGGCGATGTGCATGCCTTGGAAGTGCAGGATCCCGCAACCCAGTGGGATGGCGCGGAAGGCACCGCTTATGACGACGTTGATGCTGACATGCTAAACAGTGAGCGGGTGGACAGTGTTGAGCCTGGAGAATTTACCCCGGAAGAGGCGGCTGAGGTAGCCGGAGAAGCAGCGCCATATACGCCATCGGTCCTGGATTTCAAGTCCAACGGGAAAGAAGGCTACTACGAAAGAGGCATGACACTGCGTATTACACCTGATGCGCCGGAGGAACTGGTGGAGACGCTGCGGTATGCTTCAGTTATTGGAGGGCAGGCGTACCGTAGCGGCACCGAACGTGTATACATGGCAGACCGCTTTCGTTATCCGGATGACGAACGGCCGCTTGAGTCGTACCAGGGACTGCGGGTGCCCAAAGGGGTACACATCGGCAGTCCGCGGCAGCGCCAAGAATGGGTTGAATCCGCTGAAATGCGGCTTGCTGAGTCGTTCGCCGCGTTGCGTGACGACAGGCCTGAAGGTGCGCCCGCACTATCGGGGCCGGTAGAACTCGGCCACGACGTTACACCGGTTGTGCTAGTAGGACTCTTAGTGATCATGAAGAACTACTACCGAACGTATAGCCCGGACGAGATACAGCAGGCAGAGCAGGCCTGGGGCGAGATCCGAGAGGCATATCGCTACCACGAGCGGCGCCAGGAAGTAGACGATTACTAGCAGGGCACATAATTGACAAAACGCTAATGTTTTGCTACAGTATGTTTATACAACATCACTGTAGTAACCATGACAAACAAAAAACAATTAAAACATAAAAAACCGCTCCACCTGCACATCGACCATTTCTTCCGCAAGCAGTACTGCATCTATGGCGTACTGGCATTGGTCGCCGTAGGGCTGTGCAAAGCGGACAACCGGATGATGACGGTTATGCATCAGGCCTACGCCGACGGCCTTAACCAGGTGGGCGAGCATATGCGCGAAGAAACCACGCGCATGCCCATTACGGTTAACATGGCAGCACGTATCCCGACGACCTCCGGCCATTAAAAGAAAATGAAGCATAGCGCCTGTGGATAGATTGGTGCGCTATATGTTGTGGATAACATCTTTTTAGAAGGGAAACTGTGGATAAGTGGTGCATGATGCGCCACTTTTATATAAAAAGCACTTGTATGTGGGTAGCTGTGGGTAGTATGATTGCGTCAGTGGGTAATCGTGGGTAACACAAAAGACCCCCGACCATAAAATAAAAACCACTAGCAAATTAATTAATACGTACCAAATGGCCACGGTAGATTACTTCCAAAGAAAACTAGACGACAAAAGACGGTTGACCACACCAACCGAACTTCGAGCCGAGTTTGCAAGCGGGGTAGTCGTGACTCGTGGATTCCAGCAGTACTTGCACCTATACCCAAAATCGGTATGGGACGAAGACGTCGAACCGTTACTCAAGGGTAATATCCTTGACGAAAAGACGGCTGATCTAAACGTCCAATTCCGAATGGGGAAGAGCGAGAGTGATATCGACCAAAAACAAGGCCGTATCACCATCGAGCAGCATCTGTTGGACTACGCAGGCATCGATAAAGATGTCGTGGCTGTTCGTGTAGGCAAATATTGGCGGCTTATGGCCGGCACCGCTTAACTACACAGGTATTAGTCAATGTTCTTTAACAATCCGGCAGACATAGCAGCAATTACCGAATAATACCTAAAAACCAAAAAGAATCACACGATTCGAGGTTAGCTATTCGGCAGTCAACACTTGGAAACAGGGCAACCAAGTAAAAAGACCCTCGTACCTTGTTCTATTAGAACACCTCCCAAAACTCCACCTCACACATAAGTCTCTCAAACTCGGATGTCTGGCAAAGTAAGAAGTTTCGAGATTTTTTAAATCTACAAACACGTTTTTGTTTTAAGCACTTCTATACATACCCAACCAGATATCCAAACAACAAAAACAAAAACAACCAAAAAACAAAAAGTTGACTGCTGAATAGGTGATCTTGCAAAAACAAAAACACAAAACAAAAAAGTGTATAGTTTAGTAAGGATGCACCAAGAGAAACTAGACTCAGAACATATACCAGTGCTTATAAAGCAGACCCTAAGTAACCTAGACCCTCAAAAGGGGGATAGCTATCTCGACCTAACGGCCGGGTACGCAGGGCATGCCTCACGAATACTGGAGAGAACAAAAAACCCCGAAAACACTGTTTTAGTAGACAGAGACCCAAACGCCGTAAAAAAGCTAAAGGATTTGTACACAGAACAGCACGTAGAAATAATCCAAAAAGATTTTTTCTCAGCAAGCAAAAAACTGGCTGAAGAAGGGAAGAAGTTCAAACTGATTTTAGCCGATCTGGGCGTTTCATCACCGCACCTTAACGAGGCGAGTCGTGGATTTTCTATTAAAGCAGATGGACCACTCGACATGCGAATGGATACAACACAGGAACTAACCGCAGAAATAATGCTAAACACATATTCTGAGGAAGAACTTGTGAAAATACTCAAAAAGTATGGAGAGGAACCAAAAGCCAGGCAGATTGCCCGATTGATCATCAGCAACCGACCGCTGAAAACCACATCAGAACTTGCCACTCTTGTTGCAAAAGCCTGGCCAGGGTATAGCAAAGTTCACCCGGCAACACGGACGTTTCAAGCGATCCGTGTTGCGGTGAACAATGAGCTAGACCTCCTGGAGCACAGTCTGCCGATTTGGATCGACGAACTGCTGGAACCGGGCGGGCGCATTGCCATCATTAGTTTCCATAGCCTGGAAGACCGTATCGTAAAGCAAGCCTTTGCGGAACGGGCAGGTGAACGGTACGACGCTTCGCTGACCCTACTGACCAAACATCCGGTTGTCGGCGAGGAAGATGAATTAGTTTTTAATCCGCGTGCAAGGAGTGCAAAGCTCCGGGCCGCATTGAAACAAAAATAACCAAAAACAAAAGAAAGGGGATAAAGCTCATGCCTGCTATCGAGGTTACCGACTTAAGTCCCAGCCCATTTCGCGTAGAGATTCACCACGGTGATACTCGCGACATGAACTAACAAAAGGACCGGCTGGCGGCAGTGTACTGCCGCCAGCTACCAAGGCACGACAAAAACAAAAATCATTATGACATATTCGAGTTCATTAGCTTTAGGGCGGCGTGTAAGCGGCTCCAGCTTTGCTGGTCGCAACCAAAACGGCGTAGCTTTTCGTTCCACGCAGGAGCGGGCGCTAGGGCCAATTAGCAACAGCATTATTTTAATTGTGCTGGCGCTGGTATTGGGCATGCTGTATTTGGCGCAGGTCACCAAGACCAACGCCTACGGGTACAAGATTGCCAGTTTGCAGACTGAACAGCAGCAGCTTAGTTCTGCTAATGACGATTTGCAGGTAAGTGCGGCCCGATTGCAGGCAGTACAGCGTGTACAGGACAGCCAGCAGGCTAAAGACCTTGTGTCTGTTGCTCCTGCCGGTACCGTTCGCTAGTGCATTGGCTGTATACTATACCGCTATGCAACCCATAACCCATCAACCACCCAGTCTGAGTGTGCGGCGTTCCCGCATTATTTTCGGATTGGTCGCTGTGGTGATGGGTATTTTTCTTGTCCGGTCATTTTATTTACAGATCATCAAGCACGATTATTACAAGAAAGCTGCGCTGTCCGACCAGCTGAAACAGCAGGAGATTCCAGCAGAGCGGGGGATTATCCTGGCGCACAATGGCGAGGGCGTGGTGCCGATTGTGCTGAACCAAAAGCTGTACACGATGTTTGTGGACCCGACGCTTATTAAAAGCGTTGATATCGACCGGAATGCGGCCATGCTGGCGTCAGTATTGGGCGGCACTGCCAGCAAATATGCTGCTGACATGCGGGCCAAGGACACCAGCTATGTGGAGATTGCCAAGCGGGTGGAATCGGACAAAAAAGACAGTATTATGAAGCACAAGTATCCGGGCATTGCTGAGAAAGAGCTGACATACCGTATATATCCGAACGGGGCGTTGGCGTCGCAGCTGCTGGGCTTTGTAAATGCCGATGGCAAGGGGGTGTACGGTTTGGAGCAGGCGCTGAACAGCGAGCTGTCCGGTACCGCCGGCCAGTTAAAAGCCGTTACCGATATTAATGGCGTGCCGCTGGCGGCCAATACGGGTAATATCCAGATTGCACCAAAGCCGGGTGCGGATGTGCAGCTGACGATTGAAATGCCGATGCAGCAGCAGCTGGAGCGATTATTGCAGGACGGGCTAAAGAAAGCGAAGTCCAACTCGGGCAGCGCGGTGATTATTGAGGCCAAGACCGGCGCGGTGAAAGCCATGGCGAACTGGCCAACCTACGACCCGAGTGATTTTGGCGATGCACCGACTGAGGCGTTTGCTAACGCGGCGGTCAGCTCGCCGTTAGAGGTAGGCTCGGTGATGAAGCCGCTGACGACTGCCGCGGCATTGGATGCCGGTGTTATAAAAGCCAACCAGACGTATTACGACCCGGCTAGCTGGGTCGTTGATGACTTTACGATCAAGAATATTGAGGAAGACGGCGGTGGCGGCACAAAAAGCTTGAAAGATTTGTTGAACTTGTCGTTGAATACGGGTGCTACCTGGGAGCTGATGCAAATGAGCAAACCGGGCGGCACCGAAATTAACGCCCATGGCAGGCAGGTATGGTACGACTACATGACCAAGCACTATCTGTTCGGCAAGGAGACCGGGATAGAGCAGGGGTATGAGTCGCCGGGCTATATCCCGGACCCTAATAAGGGCTATGCCCGCAACCTGACGTTTGCGAACACGACGTTTGGCCAGGGCATGACGGCCACGCCATTGCAGATGGCCGGGGCATTTGCGGCCATGATTAATGGCGGCACGTATTACCAGCCGCATTTAGTGGACGCGACGGTGGATGCTGATGGTAAAAAGACACCGGTCCAACCCAAAGTGCTCAAAAATAATGTAGTATCGCCGCAGGTGAGCAGTGCGCTACAGGACATGCTGGAGTATGTGGTGTCTCAACACTATTTCACGCCGGGCTTTAATCAGACGCAGTATAGCGTGGGCGGCAAGACCGGCACGGCGCAAATTGAGCAAAACGGCAAGTATCTGGATAACGACTTTAACGGCACGTATCTGGGGTTTGTGGGGGGTGATACGCCAGAGTATGTGATTATGGTGCGGGTGAACGACCCAAAGAACGGCGGCTACGCGGGGACGGCTGCGGCGCAGCCTATCTTTGGCACACTGGCCCACATGTTAATCGACAATTTTGGTGTTACGCCGAAGGGCCAGTGATATAATACGCAGTAAGGAAATATAAAGGAAAAACGGCATGCATAGTACCTTGTTCATATCGGTGGAAACCGACACACTCATCCGTACATTATTACTGGGTTTCATGGGGTTCCTCTTGAGCATGCTCATCACGCCGCTGTATACCACGCTCGCGTATAAGTGGCAGTGGTGGAAGAAACCGCGCATGGCCGCCACGACGGGCGAAAAGGCGACGATGTTCATGAAGCTGCACGGCGAGAAGCACAAACGCCATATCCCAACTATGGCTGGCCTGGTGTTTGTGACCGCTGCGGCAGCAGTAACGCTGCTGTTTAACCTGGACCGTGCCGAAACATGGCTGCCGCTGGCGGCATTTGTTGGGGCAGGGGCCGTCGGTTTACTGGACGATATCATTAACATCCGTGGCGACGGTACCGGCGTGGCTGGGCTGCGCAGTAAAATTAAGCTGCTGCTAACTACGCTGGTAGCCTTGATTGGCGGCTGGTATTTTTACGCCAAGCTGGATGTAACGGCAATTCATATCCCAGGCATTGTTGATTCGGTACAGATCGGCTGGCTGATTGTACCGTTATTCGTCCTGGTAGTCGTAGCAACGGCCAACGCCGTGAACATCAGCGACGGCCTTGATGGCCTAGCTGGCGGGTTAGTATCGACTGCCTTTGGCGTGTATGCCATTATTGCTGCTCTTGAAGGGCGCTTTGGCGTGGCTGGCTTCTGTCTGACCATTGTTGGTGCGCTGTTAAGCTACACCTGGTTCAATATTTTCCCAGCCCGGTTCTTTATGGGGGATGTGGGGTCGTTCGCACTGGGTACGGCCTTGGGCGTGGTAGCGATGATTACCGACACGGTATTGCTGCTGCCTATCATCGGCTTGGTATTCGTTGCTGAAGCTGGTTCGAGTGCCATTCAGATTTTGTCTAAGAAATTGCGGAACGGTAAGAAGATATTTAAGATCGCACCTATCCACCATCATTTTGAAGCTATGGGCTGGCCCGAGACAAAGGTCACGATGCGTTTCTGGGTCGTAGGCAACGTCAGCGGTGTGCTTGGCTTGATCGTGTTCCTCCTTGGGCGGTACATGTAGATGGGCGCGGTGGCGCGTCGCACCGCACCTCCCTCCGAGCCGGTAGCAACGCGTCGCCACCGGCCTGATTACTGGCTGCTTATACTGAGTGCGTTATTGCTGGCTATCGGGCTGATCGTGGTGTATTCCATCAGCCCGGCATTGGTCGTTGAAAAGAACGTCAGCGGCAGTTACTACATAACGCGCCAGCTTATTGCCGTCGGGTTGAGCCTGGTAGCTTTTGTTGTAGCGGCCACGATACCGTTAGAGCAGTGGAAGAAGTGGCACAAACCGCTATTCATTGCCGCTGCGCTAATGACGGTGTTTGCATTATTGCTGCCGACCAACCCGGCATACCCGGCGCATCGCTGGATACGGCTGGGGGCGTTTTCGTTCCAATCGGTTGAGCTGCTGAAGTTTGCATTGCTGATTGGCTTTGGGGCATGGTTGGCAAACCGGCTGCAAAAGGGCGCGCTAAGCGATGACTGGAAAACCTTACGTCCAATTTTGATATTCCTAGCAATCGTCGGTATTGTGGTGGCGTTCATCCAGAGCGACTTTGGTTCGATGATGGTCATTGTAACGATGATTGGCGCTATGGTGTTCGTGGCAGGTATGCCAATGAAGCGCTTAGTACTCGTGGGGATTGCCATCGTACTGGCCGGAACGCTGGCGGTGGCCGCTGTGCCGTACCGTAGGGCCCGTATCGCCGCGTTTATACACCAGGGTAGTACAACGAACTGTTCACAGCTCAAAGACGGCTACCAGGCCTGCAGAGCGATCGTAGCCGTCGGGTCTGGCGGCCCGATTGGGCTGGGACTCGGGCGTAGCGTCCAAGCGTTTGGCTATCTGCCTGAAGCTGAGAATGACTCGATCTTTGCTATTTACGCCGAGAAGTTCGGATTTATCGGGATTGCCGTGTTACTGGGGCTGTTTACGGCCTTTTTTGCGCGGATCAGGCGTATTATGGAACGGGCACCGGATAATTTTGCGCTGTTGCTGGCAACCGGCATTTTTGCTTGGTTTGCTGCCCAGACGCTGATTAATACCGGGGCGATGATAGGACTATTGCCCTTAAAGGGCATTACGTTGCCATTTATCAGTTATGGCGGCACCAGCGTATTATTTGTAATGGCTGCAGTCGGATTATTATTCCAAATGTCCCGGCACACGCTGTTTAGCGTACCGCGGGCAAGTAAGGTTAACGGAAGGCCTGGCTATGAAGATCGTAGTGACCGGCGGCGGGTCAGGGGGGCATATCACTCCCGTCCTGGCAGTCGCCCATGAGCTAAAACAGCTCGATAAGACCATTGAAATTGTGTATGTGAGCCAGACGGGTGATCCGTTGGGCGACGTGCCGGCCGAAGACCCCAGCATCGACCGGGTATATAGCGTAAGGGCAGGGAAGTTCCGCCGTTACCACGGTGAGGGTATCAGGCAATTGTTCGATGTGGCTACGTTGTATAAAAATCTACGGGATGCCATATTTGTACTGGTTGGCTTGTGGCAGAGCTACTGGTTGCTAGGGGAGGTGCGGCCCGACGCCATATTTACCCGGGGCAGCTTTGTGAGCGTGCCGGTGTGTTTGGCAGCCAAGTTGCGCCGCATACCCTATATTACCCACGATACGGACGCCATACCGGGCCTTGCCAACCGCATTATCGCACCATGGGCAACGCTGCATGCGGTGGCGCTGCCGAAAGAAGTGTATGCCTATCCGGCCGCCAAGACGCTGACATTGGGCGTGCCGATTGGCCGCCAGTTCAAACAGTTGGACCGGGCCGAAATGACAGCCACCCGTAAGCAGTTACACCTTGACCGTGCCGGCCGCATACTGTTGCTGACTGGTGGCGGCAACGGGTCGCGGTCGCTGAATAACGCACTTGCCGACTGTATGCCGGAACTGCTGGACCGGTACGCTGACTTGTATGTCGTGCAGGTCGCCGGCCGCTTAGATGAAGCAGCTATGCGGCAGCGCTATAAGCAAGAGGTGTCCGCCAAAGACCAGCAGCGGGTTATCGTCAAAGGGTTCATATCGAATATGTATCAGTACAGCGGCGTTGCTGATGTGGTTATCACCCGGGCTGGCGGCACGACGATTGCCGAGCTGGCCGTACAAGCCAAAGCATGTGTAGTCGTGCCGGCGGCGTTCTTGAGCGGCGGTCATCAACTGAAAAACGCGAAGGTACTGGCTGACCGTAAGGCCGTGAAACTGGTTGATGAAGTCCATTTGCGTGAAGATTTCCATGCCTTAATGCCGGCGCTCACCGAACTACTCGATAGCCCGGCAAAAGCGGTTGCTCTTGGCCAAAGATTAGCAACATTAGCACAACCAGATGCTGCGCACCACTTGGCAATGGTATTATTAGAGGTAGCAGAGGGTAAACCGGTAACAGACATCGCATAACGGCCGGCCAATACACAAAAATACAGATGTTTACACGCAAAAAACAAACCGACCAAGACCGTGACCGTATGGGCCGCCAACGCGCGCCGCGTGCTGCTGACCGTGGCAAAGCGGCCGTGTTCTCATATCATGCGAGCCGCTCGTCCCGTCCTGGCGGCACGGGCCGCAATGAGCAGACGGCGGCACACGCAACGTCAGCCACCGACGCTAGGCATGCCGGTATCCGGCTGACCGCCTTGAAGCGTATGCCACCGGCCGTACTCGTGGCGATTATAGTGATTCTTGCAGTCTGTAATTCGTTTTTAGCCGGTTCGCCGCGCGTGGCGCTGGACGCACAGACCGCCGATGCAGCCGTGCCGCTACGCAGCCCAACCGCCTATACTGATGCTGCCAATGCGTTGGCGGGCGCGTCGGTACTCAACCATAATAAACTGACCGCTAACACCGATGCTATTGCTGCCGGTATGCGGGCACAATTCCCAGAGTTGTCTCAGGTTACCGTCAGCGTGCCTTTTATTGGTGCTGCACTGGTAGTTCATGTTGCTGCGGCACAACCACAGCTATTATTAAATGTTGGCGCTGACTTGTTTGTCGTTGATGGCGCTGGCCGCGCATTACTGCCCGCTAACCAAGTACCGAATATCGAGAAACTTGAACTCCCGGTCGTCACCGACCAGAGCGGCCTGACCGTAACGCCCGGAAAGCCGGCGTTATCAAGTGGAAACGTCTTGTTTATAACAGAGGTAATCGGTCAGCTTAAGGCAAAAGGGCTGACGGTAACATCGGTCACGCTCCCAGCGGGCACGAGCGAAATGGATATCCGGATAAGCGGGGTGAGCTATATGGGGAAATTTAACCTGCAGGGCAATGGCAGGGTGCAAGCGGGCGCCTTCCTGGCGGTGAAAGGGCAGTTAGAGCGTGACCATAAAGGGGTTAGCAAGTATATCGACGTGCGCGTAGAAGACCGTGCGTACTATCAATAGACAGGTAGCGGCAGACAAACAGCCCTACCGCTCTTCCCTTATAGTTCGTAATTTGTTCATGTTTTTTACTGAACAGTACGTTCGGTAAAAAACATATAACTATACACTAACCTCCAAATGTCAAATAATAGGGAATAAGGGGAGTAGGAGGGGGAAGTATATAAAACATTCAAAATTGCCAAAAAGCAAATAATTATACGCATTTCTGTGGATAACTTTGTGATGTCGTGAAATTACAACGAGTGCGCGTGAAATTGTGTACCGGCATCCACGCGGGACACTAGGCCGATTAGGCATTTTGAAGGCTTCTGTATACGCATACAGGTATGCGTATACCATGGGGGTTATACATACTTAACTTAGGCATGCATTGTATGCACATGAAGCAGGTTTGTATACGTATGGCGGTAAAAGTCCCCTACGGCAGTGGTACACACACTCATCTATTTAACTGATAAGTGAGTCGTAAAATATACATTGTGCGACGTCTGGTGTATCCCCATTTTGTAATGTCTGTACGGCTGGCCTGGCCCTTGGCTGCCTGTGTTTTTGATGCTCTGCTACGTATTTTTGTGCATTTCTCTGCCCGTCTATGTACATAGTACCGTTATGGTTGTTAGATCATGGTTTCTGATAATTATCTAGCTGGGATGCCCGTATGGTTTACGCTATGTTTGTTCGTGTTTTGTACGAGAATATGAACAACGGATCATGTTCGTATTGTGTTCGCTTTCGTGTTTCTACTACGGCTCCTATTTGTTCGCCTCTATTTCAGCGGCGAATGCAGGATCGGTCGCCAGGATGAGCGCTTCGACTTCTTTTATCTGGGCGGTCAGCATGCGCTTGGTGGCGGCCTCGCTGGCTGGGAGCGCATTAACCCACTCCCCTACGTAGCCAAGCTCTTCAAAACGGCCTACCGCCGTGGTGCCGATATAGGGATCGTAATCGAAGAGTTGGCCTGCTTCGGAGTACTGGAAGGCATATGCAATGTCATACAGGAATGGTGTATCAAGTGGTAATTTGGTAAGATGGTTCGTTATGATACGGCATAGCATGGTGTTGATGGCGCCAGCATCGGCGCGTGTGCTCTTAGTAAGCGTATCTTCGTTGGCCAGGCGTTCGACGACGGTATAGGCAACGGGTCTGCCGCCGTATCGTTCATTGTTCTCAATGACGTAGATGCTATGTTTCAGCAGCGGCAGGCCTGCGGCCTCTAGTTCGCTCAGCACGGTTTCATACAAGGCCATGTGCTCGATTACGTCTTCTACCGTGGTCGTCGGTGTGCCGATATCGCTTACTATGCTTTCACGGATAAGTATGTCAGGGCGGTCCGGCACAGTGAAAAGAACCTGATTGTCTTGGATATGTGGCATGCCGCTCCAGCCATACTGTTCGACGGTGTCGGCGAGGTCTTGAGGACTATACGCCAGCTCTGCCCTGCTGCTGACGATAGTTATAGGCCCGAGGGCGGTGCCGCTGATACGCTCAAATTCGTCAGTTGGTTCGTCTGCTTCGCCAACGCTTTCATCGTTTTCTAGATGCTCGGTACCGTCTTCGAACGTGTCGTTTAGATACGGGAGCAGTCCATCAGGATTATCGTAGCCGAGGTCAGTGCTATCGGGGTGCGGGAGGTTTTCGTGGTTGTTGAGTTCGTACATAGCGGGCTATCGGTGGGTGTATTAGCTATCGGTAAGGGTGCGCGCAATGGCAATAAGCTGCTGAAGGTTGTCTGGTGGTTCGATGCCAACATTAGCAGCCCATTCGTATACGTTGTTCACCGCTACCCTGAATAAGTACCTGTTTTGGTATACGGTCCAGTCAAAATCGCGGAATTCAAGACCCACATCTTGCATGACTATATTGCCGGCTGCGGTGAGTGTGTGTTGGCGTGGTTTGCCTTTGTCCCACAAAAAACGCGTCGTATCAGGACTATTGTATGCTTCTAACAGATAGGCGGCGTGGGCTTCGATAAGTGCTGGAGCATGCGTGGCATCATGCGGTTCTTTGGAGAGTGGGCGCCCCTCGATGCGCTCGGTTATGGTGTAGAGCAGTTCAGCGCCGTCATCGGCTGAACCCGGGATGTGCGGTGCCGGCGCTACTACGAATCGCTGGGCCGGCAGCACTAGGCCGCTGTCTGTCATGTGGCTGAAGTTGCGGACACCTTCCTGTGCAATCGCACGATATGATTCGGCGTCACCGTATGGGACGGGTTGTATACGGACAACGGCGTCTGGTTGGTTAGGGATAGCGGCGATCAGCTCGCTGCCTGCTAGCTCGTTGTCGTACCAGTTAAGCCCTTGTAGTACGCTTTCGTCGGGGAGATTATCGGCATCGCCAAAGGTCACGTCGTGCCCTTCTCTATGGCTCGCTGGAATGAATCCAGGCGCTTGATGCACGGTAATGATTCCCTCTAGGCTCGAGTAGCTGGGTAGTTTTACTGGCGGGGCCGTAACGCCCTGTTCAAGAACGACATCTGGGTTATCGGCGGATTCGTCAGTCGGTTCATCCGCTTCACCGACGCTTTCATCGTTTTCAAGATAGGTGCTGCCGTCTTCGAAGGCGTCATCGGGGTATTCAGGCGGACTTTCAGGCAAGCTATCGCTGAAGTCGTCACCGGGATATGGGAGGTTTTCGGGGCCGCCAAGTTCATACATAGTGGTTACTGGTGCCCGTAACGTGGTTTGTCGATTTCATCCCAGCGCCTCGAAAATGTTTCGGTGAGTTCTAAGAGCCGGTCTCGTTCTGGTGAGGGCGTAATTGACCGAAGCCACCACTTAACATCCATGACGTCGTCATCGAGCGTATCCCAACCCTCTCCTTCGGCGAGTGACACGGTGAACGGGTCGGTGTCGACGAGTATGATGTGGCCTTGGTCGTCGTGCATGAATGTGTCGGCCTTGCCGAGATCACGTAGGAATACATCGGGTCGCGTGTCGAGCACCCATGTGTGGTAGTTAAGGACGGCAGCGGCTTGGCGGAGGGCGATATCGTGTTGCTCTGGTGGGAGCGGCTCGGTGTACGGCCGTTTGGTAGCGAGGTGCTGTGCATTAATCCGTTCAGTTATATTAACGATCTCTGCCAGGCCATCGGGGCGCTCCCGCACGGTGTAGTAGGTATTGGGTATCACGATTTCCCCTTCAGGTAACATGCGAGCGAGCACTGCGTGGTGTTCTTGGGTATCTAAAATCATTTTATGTGCTTCAGTAGGTGTGGGTAGGGCTTCGCCCAACGTGGCGTACTCATTGCCAATGTGGTGCGGCGCTGGGAAGGTTCGGATGATGACATTATCGTTGCCGGGAAGGATACCGAGATGGTCGAGGGGGTCGGCTGAATCGTATGCCAGCGCTTCCCTGTCTCGGATGTCGTCGAACACATTGGTGATCGGTGATGCGTTATATAGGCCGGCAAGGCGCGGGTCCGGTTCGGCATACTCAGTCTCGGCAGGCGGCCAGAAAGGGTTTTCTTCGGGTGCTTCTGGGGCGTCACTTCCCTCTTCTGCTGACACGAGGCTTTCGGCAGTATCGGTGCTCTCTTGCTGATTCCTGACGTAGCGCTGGTAATGCGCGTCGCGGATGGCCTTGCGCTCTCCCAGGAGTGCCTGTACCTGCTGGCGGAGTGCATTAGCCTCTGCCGACGGGGGGAGCACACTGAGTATTTCTGCCTGCAGTCGTGCGATAGACCACTCCAGCGCGTCACTCCCGCCACCAAAATCATTGGGGATAAAGGCAGTTGGGCGCATGACAGGGTCAGTGTCGATAAGTGTGGGCGTGCCATCTTCAGCCAAAAGATATTGTCCTAAGTTTGTCAGGTCGGCCATAAAAGTAGGTTGTTCGTGGTGCACCCAGGTAAAATAGCCTGTTAATGCGGTAGCGACGGTAAGGGCTGCACGCTGCTGAACATCGTCCTCTGGCCGGTATGTGGTGGGGTCTATAAGTGGCCTGCCGTCGACGCGTTCGGTGATGTTGTCGATGGTTGCCGTGCCATCGGGGTGTTCCCTCACCTGGTAGTAGGTGTTAGGAATGGCAACGCCTGGTTGCCCTACGAGAACACCAAGCGTTTTCAAATGAGTACGCATGTCGTCGATGAGCTGTTCGGATTCGGCGGCTGTGCGGACCGGCTCTATATGTGTCGGTCCTGGGAAGCTGCGTACGAAGATATTCTCGTTGTTGTTGACTTCGCCTGATGGCAAAAGCGCCATGTGACCCAGTGCACCGCCAGTCAGGTCTTCTTCGAATATCTCGGTAAGCGGGCGGCGTTGTGATAGTTCGCGGTGTAATTGTACGAGGCGCGGGTCCGGTTCGGTGTACTCGTCGTCTGCGGGTTGGAGCCAGGCGTCGGTATCTTCAACGGTCGTATCAGGGAGTTCGTCGGTATATTCGTCCGCTTCGCCCTCGCTCGCCTCGTTGGTCAGGTATGCAGTGCCGTCTTCAAACGTACTACCTGTATACGGTGTCGCATCATCGTAGGGGTCGGTCGTTGTGTCTGGGGTGTCGTCGGGGTGCGGGAGGTTTTCGGGGCCGCCAAGTTCATACATAGTGGCATATTGTGCCCGATGTTCGCGCATAAATCAACTGTTTAGGCGGCCTGGCTATCGCCCGTCTGCTGGCTTGCCTTATGGTGTTCGTAATGCGCCTCGCGGGCGGCTTTTATCTTTGATTGTAGTGCGTCTGCCTCTTGGCGTAGCGCGGTGAGCTCTTGTGACGGAGGGAGCCGGTCGAATAGGTATGATTTCAGCTGTTTCAGTGACCAGTCAAGTTCATCACCCCCTTCCCCATGCTCATTGGGTATAATCGCAGTCGACCGCATTACGGGGTCGGTGTCGATGTATACGGGTGTGCCGTCACTGGCTATAAAGTATTGTGCGGGGTTGGTTAGGTCGGTCAGGTAGGTTGGTTTTTCACGGTACGCCCAGCTGAAATAACCTATCAGTGTGCGAGCGACGGTCAAGGCTGCTTGTCGTTGCCCATCGTCTTCAAACCGCTCGGTGTCAGCGTTAATGAGCGGCCGGCCCTCGACGCGTTCGGTAATATTATCGATAGTTGCGGTACCGTCCAGATGTTCCCTCACCTGATAGTAGGTGTTTGGAATACGAATTCCTGACGAGCTATCGATGCTACTAAGCGCAGCCAGATGGGTACGCGTGTCGTCTATAAGTTGCTCTGACTCGGCAGCCGTCCGGGCGGGTTCTGTGTGCGATATCCCTGGGAAACTACGCACGAAAATGGTGTCATTTGGTGGCAAGAGTGCCATATGGTCTAGCGCGCCATCGAGCAGGTCTTCTTCAAATATCGCGGTAAGCGAGCGCCGTTCCGACAGTTCACCGTATAGTTGCACCAGGCGCGGGTCCGGCTCGCAATATTCGTCGTCTGTGGGCTGCAGCCACGCATCCACGTCCCCGACGATTATGTCGGCATCTTCAGCCTCGTCACCGCCGATGCTTTCATCGTTTTCGAGATGCATCGTGCCGTCTTCAAAGCAGTCATCTGAGTAACTCCCGGCGGGGCTGACGGGCGCCCTGCGTAGGTCATCATCGTCGGGGTGCGGGAGGTTTTCGGGGCCGCCAAGTTCATACATAGTGGCATATTGTGCCTGAGACCCGTAGATAAATCAACCACGTAGCGGCGATTACCAGTTGGGCATCCGGTCGGCGTTGCGCCAGGGGGTGGCTTCTATTTTATCCAGGAGTTCTTGGCGGGCGCTGCTCGCCGGTAGCCGCCCGGCCCACTCGGCCATCAGCCGCAGCTGGTACGCTTTCATGCCATCGAGCGTTTGGATATTCGGATCGTAATCAAGCCAGGTGCCGTCGGCGGCGAACTGCCATGGTCCGGCAAGGCTGTCGTGTATGTATGGTTCGCCAGCCGGTGTGTTAATGAGGTAGTCGGTGACTTTGGTACAGGCCTGAAGATGGGTGTCGATGTTAGTTGTTATGAGTTCACCCTGACGGTTAGAACTAAGCGGGGTGCCGTCCGCTAAGCGGGGTGCGACGGTATACAGTACCGGCCGATCTTTATGGTACTGGTCGTATTCTACTAAATACACGTTGCGGCGCAGCATGGGCAGGCCAAGTGCCCGCAAGCGGTCTACTTGGCTATAGTAGGTGCTCATATGTTCAACGATACCGTTGTAGTCTTGCGGTACACTCTTGCGCCCGCTGATATTCCAGCGTAATACGGCCTCGCCGTCCGGAGTATAGGAGAGCGAGCGCCATGTCTCGTCGATAACTCTTTCAAACTGGGTGGGGTCGTGCTCCGCCAGCAGTTCACTGAAGTCTTCGAGGTCGTACGGCGCAAAGTCGGTATCCTGCGCGATGATGGTTACGGGGCCAATAGGCGTGTCCTCGTAGCGCTCTATGGCGAGCTCTGACGGGTAGTCAACACTTTCGAGGTGTTCTGCCCCGTCACTGTCGATTGTATGGCTGTACGCATCCAGCGCGCGGCTACCCGGATATAGGTCGCTTATGTCGGGAAGCGGTTCAGTGCCGGGTAAAAAGTGTGTATGGTCAATGTTTTCAGGCATAATGTGAGGGAACATCCTTTGTTGTTATAAGGGATGCCGTGTTATTAATCCAACCGGCTCAAAGCCCACGGCGTTCTCCGCCAGGGAATGCTTTCTATATATTCTATGATTTCTTGCCGTGCACTGCTAGCTGGTAGCCGTCTGGTCCACTGCTCTACCAGTTCTAAATGGTAGATTTTACTCACATCCTCCCTCCGCGTACGGGTGTCGTAATCGAGCCAGGTGCCGTCAGTTGCAAACTGGGTTGGTGTAGGCAGACCGTCAATGATATGATCCCCGCCTCTGGGTGTTTCGCCGTAGTATGTTGCGAGTATGCCCGCGAGATCGAGGTGAGTGTCGACGTCGGTAGTTATTTTACTCAATGACCGGCAATCAATTTCTTGGAGTGGCGTGCGGAGCACCTCAGACGTAGTATGGCGAGGTACGACGGTATAGACAACGGGTGTATTATCGTGGTGTCGGTCGTTTTCAACGAGGATGACAGTCCGGTCCAGCATACGTATGCCCAGCTGCTGCAAACGCCCTATCTCCCCTTCAAAGGTGCGCATGCGGTTGGCGACAGCAGTTGGTGTGAGTAGATTTTGCTCTGGACCGCATTTCGGACCAAATCGGTTCCATCGGAGGATGAGCTCATGGTTGTCTGGAATGACGCCAAGATTATCGCCATCGTAGGCGTGGGGTGATACTTGTTCAAGGGATCGCAGGTCATCGGTGCTGGCCAGTAACTCGGCGAGGTCGCCGGCGGTATAGGGCACCAGGTCAGTGTCCTGACGGATAATAGTCAGCACACCAACAGGCGTGTCTGCTATGCGTTGCATTATAGGTGGGGTGTGTTCTGCGGGGGCGACAGGCTTTCGTATATTGTCCGGTTCGTCCACCTGCAGCCAGTCATAGCCCGGCTCAGGGCGCTGGTCATTTTCAAGATGTTCGGTTCCATCTGTATCAAGTGCATTGTCAGGCATCGTAGCCAGGTCTTCGGCAGCAAAAAAGCCGGACGATGGAGTGTCGTCCGACCAGCTGGTATATATAATCTCTCCCCCACGCGGTTCCATATCTTTACTCATGTTGTTTAGCGTGCGCTTGCGAGACTAATCAGTGGCTTCGTCGAGCTCGTAGGTCGCCTTAGCGACGCGTTTAAACTGGTTTTTGCCCTGTAGGTTGAGTAGGATGGTCGTTTCTTTTACGAAGCGGCTCTTAAGGACGCGCTTGACGATTTCGTCACGGTGCAATGGCTCGTTGGCTTCGCGCAGGACTTCGGTGATGATGTCAGCGACGGTGCCTTTCTTGTAGCCCCATTCTTTAAGGGCGTAGATGCCGCGGCCGATAAGTACGAAGCGTTTATCTTTGATAAGTTCGTTGTGGATGGCCTGAGTAGTGACATCCTTACGCTTAAAGTCGGACTGCTTGATGGCTTCAGCGATTTCGTTGAAGTGCATGTGCTTGCCGTGCTCTTTAAGGATGACGTAGATTTTGTCGCGGATATTCTTTGGGTTGACCATTGGCCAGCGGACTAAGCCCCAGCGGTTGTTCAAGGTTGCAAGGCTCTTAGAGATACTTGCCAATGCGGCGGCCTGGGCCGGGTCGTCAATATGGGCGGCTTTAGCGGCGTCTTCGATGCTGACAGGTTCACCGGCCTTTTTGATGGCATCATGGATCTTGGTGATGTCAGCCTTCATCTCGGCTTCACTGCGGACGTCGCTGACGCCGACGGCCTGGTAGTAACGGTCGTCTTCTTCTACGACTTCCAGATGGGGGCATAGCGTTGCCAGGAATACGATGCGGGATTGGTCGGTCTTGCTGTTTTCAGAGGTTACCGCGCCACTCAGGTCACTGACACGGGCAGCTTCACCCATTTGGTGTAACTGGATAAGCAATGCAGTCTCAACATCTTTTATGTGCGGCAGGTCGCCTTCTAATGCGGATGTCTTAAAGCGTGCAACGACTGATTTTTCAAGCTGGCGGACGCGTTCGCGGGTAATGCCAAGGAGCTCACCGATTTGTTCGAGGGTTTCGCGGCGATCGAACAGGCCAAAACGGCGCGCGACAATTTCGCGCTCTCGGTCACGTTCGATACTGCTAAGGATATCTTGGACGAATGTTTCGGTATCAAGCACCGATTGCGGTGCGGCGGCTGTTGCCATCATAACTTCCCTAACCTGTTAATAAGCGTATTAATAATAACTATAAAACGTAGGACCGTAAAAGTCAAGTCTCTTGTTTGGCCTTTGTTTGTATTTGCCTATTGTATCACGAAATAGACAAGCGCTAGCGTATTGTGATGTAAAAATATCGGTATGAAATATGTTGCACAGATGGCAACTTGTGGAAAAGTACTCTCGCGACTACTTGTTCACGGTAGTATTGAGGGCCACAGCGGCTAAATCAGGATGCTGCGGTGCTGTGTGTGGAATGTATAGCCCCTGCTCCAGATCAAACGCCCCTACCAGGTTTTGCGTTTGAATAAGATATTCGCCGACGCCTGATTCTGTTTCGAGGTGTTGTACGTACGGGCCTGCGCTGTCTAAAAATGTGCCTGCAAACGGATTCTCCTGCAGGCTTGTGCCAGGATTTGGTTCGGGGAATGCAAAGACGAGTTTTATTGAGCCTGGCGTTGCATGCTGGTACCCGCGGTAGCGGTATGCAAGGTACAGCACATTCCGTTGCTCTGCGGCCCATTCGCCCGGAGCGGCCAGCATAATGGCCGTGGAAGCGAGGTACGGTTGCTGGCTTTTTCGTAATGCGGGACGTTCGCCATAGAAGTGTAAGCCGTCGCGCCAGACGTGGTCGGCGCTTTCAGGGTTTGCCGAGTGTACGATGTATGTATGTGAGCCGTCATTGTGTATCAGTTTGCGCCCTTCCTGCAGGCTCAGGATTTTTTCTATGTCTTGCGGCGTCTCAAGCTGTATGCCACGACTTTTTAACAGTCGTGCGTGCTCCCGCTGTTGTTTGGTTAAGGTTACGAAGAATCCATAATTAGCAGCGTCCATGTGTTCATGGATACCACGGTAATGCTTTGCAGAAGGTTGCTCGCGCATAGTATAACAAGCTTAGTTTACTTGGGTAGTGATGCTGTTCGGGACGACGGTTACCGGCGGCGTTTCTTCGACCCATGCGCTACCATGCAGGGCGATGGTGCCACAGAACGTCTCGCCTGTTGTGCGGGTAACGTGTAATTTGTTGTCCGTTAGGTCGTGCGCGTAGGTAGCGGCTTCCTGGCTTGCGAATACGGCAGCTTCGGTACCATCTTCGTATACGCGGGGTGTGAAATGGCCCGTCGCTTCAGTTTTACGGCCGTCGAACGGCGTTCCATGGACAACTATGCTCGTAGAAAGGATGTAGCCACCGGGGGCACGACTCCCGCCCTTGTCTAATATGGTAGCGCGCACTTCCGGCTTGTCGAAGGTTACTGCGTCGTTCTGGTCGTACTCTTCCAGGTAGGCTTCAGCGGTATCTGTACCTGTGACGCGTACGGAGACGCTTAGACGGCCACGGGGGTCGCCCGTGCCATCAAGACCTCTATCGCGCGTTATGTGGTGCATGTCGCTATGTACGCTGGTTATGGCGCATGAGGCAAAGCGGGCAGCGATTGCCTCACGGGCCTTGCGTTCATGGTCGGTCTTGACCAGTTCTTGTGCGGTGGCATGGGCTTGTGCCTGTTGGGCTGCCACTTCCGCTTCAGTACGTAAATGCGGTGCGGGCAGGCCGTTCAAGGCGACCAGTGCAGCTATGCTAACTAGTGCGCCGGTGCCGCGGGTAGGACGAAACGAAAGTTCACTCATAGTATAATTATAGCATTTAATATACTTTTTAGCAAGGGCACGCCCCTGTTATTTTTTTGCGGTGGGACGTTTGGTAAAGCGGCGTTTGCCCTTGCCTTTGGCTGGGGCATCGGCGAGCAGTTTCTTGCATTCTTCTTCGGTTAGCTTGGCTGGGTCCTGCTCTTTGGGGATTTTGGCGTTCTTTTTGCCGTCGGTGATGTATGGGCCATACGGGCCGTTGATAACATTGATACCACCCGGAAATTGCTGGATGTATTTGTTAGCTTCTTTTTCGAGTTTTTCTTCGTAGAGGCGCCGGGCTTCAGCTTCGTCGATGTCAAATGGCCCCATAGGCTTGATGCTGACGTACAGCTTGTCTACCTGGATATATGGGCCAAAGCGGCCGAGGTTGGCTTTGATCTCTTTGCCATCGGCAGTGGTGCCGACCGTACGCGGCAACTCAAACATTTTGAGTGCTTGTTCTAACGTGACGTTTTCCATGGTCGTGCCAGCGGGTAGCGGCGCAAAGGCCGGTTTTTCTTCAGATTCGGTCTCGCCGCGCTGCAGCATCGGGCCGTAGCGCCCAAAGCGGGCCAGGATCGGCTTGCCGGTCTTGGGGTCGGCGCCGATTTCGCGAGCTTGGGAGACTTCGGCACGGGAGGCTTCTTCAGCGCCAGCGATCAGGGGGTGGAAGTCCTTGTAGAACGTGGCGATCATCTTCTGCCAGGTCTCTTTGCCTTCGGCGACTTTGTCGAAGTCACCCTCGACGGTGGCGGTAAAATCAAAGTCTACGACGCTGGGGAAATATTTGACCAGGAAGTCAGTGGTGACTTCAGCGACCGGTGTTGGTACGAGCTTGGAACGGTCTGCGCCGGTAATTTCGGTCGTGTCTTCTTCGGTGATGGTGCCGTTTTCGAGCTTAAGGGCCTGGACATGGCGTTCAACGCCTTCAAGGTCGGTTTTTTCAACGTATTCGCGGGTCTGGATGGTGGAAATGGTCGGCGCATAGGTGCTTGGACGGCCAATGCCGAGTTCTTCAAGGGCTTTCACGAGTGATGCTTCACTGAAACGGGCCGGCGGCCGGGTAAAGGTTTCGGTGGCGGCCATCGTGCTGAGCGGTAGCTGCTGCCCCTTCTCTACTGGAGGCAGCAAGGTATCGTCTTTGCCGCCGCCGTATACTTTCAGGAAACCGTCGAATTTGAGGATTTCACCTTTGGCGAGCAGTTTCTCAGGCCGGGTCGAGACGGCGATACTGATCTCGGTACGCTCGGTTTGGGCGGGTGCCATTTGGCTGGACAGCGCACGCTGCCATATCAGTTGATACAGCTTGGCCTGCTGCGCGTCATCGCCAGCGGCGAGGCGGCCGAAGTCGGTCGGGCGGATGGCTTCGTGGGCCTCTTGGGCGCTTTCGTTCTTGGTTTTAAACTGGCGCACCTGGTGGTATTGTTCGCCGTACTCTTTGAGGATATGTTCCTTTGCGGCGTTGATGGCAAAGCCAGACAGTGTGGTGCTGTCGGTACGCATGTAGGTGATCATACCGCTTTCGTACAGGCGTTGAGCCAGTGTCATGGTCTGTTTCACGCTGTAGCCGAGCCGGCGGGCGGCTTCCTGCTGGAGCGTACTGGTCGTAAACGGTGCTCCCGGATTGCGGCTGCCTGGTTTTTGGGCGATGTCGTCAACGGTATAGGTAGCGTTGGCGGCGTCTTCCAAAAACTTTCGGGCGTCGTCTTTCAGGCTGATTTTGTCGGCTAGTTCGGCCTTCAGATCCTGGCCGTCGATGGTAAAGATGGCGCTAATTTTGTAGCTGCTCTCGGCGGTAAAGTCGCGGATGGCGCGTTCGCGTTCAACAATAATGCGTACGGCAACCGATTGCACGCGGCCGGCGCTCAGGCCAGTGCGCACCTTTTTCCAGAGGACAGGACTCAGTTCGTAGCCTACCAGGCGGTCGAGTACGCGGCGCGCCTGCTGGGCATCGACTAAATTAATGTCGACGGTGCGCGGATTTTGGATAGCAGCTTCGATGGCGCTCTTGGTGATTTCGTGGAATACGATGCGCTTGGTGGTGGCCAAGTCCAGCTTGAGTGCCGAGGCTAAATGCCAGGCAATCGCCTCCCCTTCGCGGTCTTCATCGCTCGCTAGCCAGACGTGGTCGGCTGCTTTGGCGGCGGCGCGCAGTTCGCTGACGACCTTCTTTTTATCGGGGTTAATTTCGTAGGTAGGAGCAAAATTCTTCTCAATATCAATATTCAAGCCCTTCTTGGGCAGGTCACGGATATGACCGAAGCTACTCTTAACGGTATAGTCCTTACCGAGGTACTTTTCTATGGTCTTGGCTTTTGCCGGGCTCTCTACGATAACTAAATTTTTGCTCATGCTTACTCGTTAGCTTATATGCAATGGCGTATGATACGCAAGAGCCAAGAGGATTGCAAACTTTCTGCGAAAAATCTTACAAAAACCGTTGACGTGTTACGAATGAGGGCGTAAACATATAGGTAGATGTGATGGATATCACACAAACATAACCATTAATACAGGCAAGACGCTGTACGACGGCCGCTACCTCTCTTTGCCGATAGGGGCGGTTTTTATATGGCCAGCGCTTGCGAAGGAGTTTATATGAAAGCATTTGGTGATGGCCTGAACGGCTATGGACAACGGCGTTCCACCATGGAACCGCTTGCCGCTGACTTGGCAGTACGTCCGGCTGGTTGCCGTGTGGAAGACTTGTACCCCCTGAACGGTGGCGATCGGTTCGGCTATGAGCGGGTTGAAGAGCCTCAGCTCTCAGTAGACGGTCTGGCGGGCACCCTGGCACAGCACGGCCCTTCAGAGGTTGAGCACACACTCGTCTTCGAAGCCGTTAAGTAGGCTTGCCTTTGTAACAAAAACAGCCTGGAGGGGCTGTTTTTGTTACAAGGCTGCTCAGCCGCCAATATATTGTGCGGCTTTAAACCCGGCATAAATACCGAGGAATGAGCCAAAAACGGTCCCCAGAATACTCTGCCAGCTCAGCCAGTCGCCTCCACCCAACAAGGCACCGAACCAGCCGCCTGCCGTCGAGCCGATAAAGACGCCGATCCAGATAAGTGCTTTTGCATTCATCTATTAAGCATAACAGTATTGTACAGTTCCATGTTACATAATGTTTTCGGATCATAATCAACAGGGGTGAAAATGCTTGTCTGTAAAAAATTTTACAAAAAACTCTTGACGCGTTAATGCTTTGGGAGTAAACCTAGTACAGGTACGCCTGAAGATTAGCACAAGCAGGACGCACAAAACCTAACGAATTAAGCAAAGCAAGACGCTGGAAAGTTGACCGCTACCGGAAACCGCGCCGATAGCGTTTTTTTATGCCTGCGTTTTGCTAAAAGGAGCAATAAGAATTATGAGCACATCAACCGTAGAATCAGCAGCAGCAGGTTTCGACCTGGCACAATTGTCACCAGACCACTACCAAGTCCCGGCCGAAATTCATGCCATGGGTCCAAACGCTGAAATCGCCGCCGACTACCTGGGTGTAGGGCTTGGCGAAGGCCACCCTGAAGGTGTTGAACTAGCACCTTGCACTGCAGTGACTGAAGTACAGGCTGAAGACGTGACGGCTGCCCTCCGCGAAGGCGGGCTTGGCAAATACATCGTTGCCTGCGCTGAAACAAGCACGACCAGCCATGTAAGTGCCTTTGAAGCTGGCAAGCAGTCGCCCGCTACTGCCGTCAAGCCAGCGGTCAAAGGCGTTGTACTGCCACAGTACACGTCACGTGCCGCGCACGCCGCTGTTGCAGCTACCCGCGAATCTCGTAACTTAGCTTACGCGCTGACGCACCCAAAGAACTCGCAACAATAGCTAGCCCAAGCGCCAGCAATTGTTACCAAGGGGACGTACGCGTCCCCTTATTTCTAGCATCGTGAGTGTTTGGCTAAACAAACTCACGTCAAGGGCGCTCTGTGCCAGTAAGTCGGCGCCGTCGGTTACGCCAGCGTGCAGTAGGCTGAGAATTACCTGTTCGTGCGGATCGTCGCTGTGCGGTGCACTGCTGGCCTGTTGCGGCGCAATACCTAACGCATACAGGATGTCGGCGGTGCTGGTTACGGGCGTTGCGCCGGCTTTTATAAGCGTGTTGGTCCCTTTTGAGGTCGGGCTGGTGATGTTGCCGGGCACGGCTAGCAGCTCTCTCCCCTGCTCTAGGGCAAAACGGGCAGTACTCAGCGTGCCGCTGCGTTCGGCGGCTTCGGTAATAACCACTGCATCGCTGAGGCCGGCTGCAATGCGGTTCCGGGCGATAAAATTGGCCGGGTACGTTGGCGTGCCAGGCGGGTATTCGGTTACGAGTGCCCCGCCCCGGCTGATAATCTGCTGGGCTAGCCCACGGTGGTTCCGTGGGTAAATAGCATCCAGGCCTGACGGCAGGACGGCTATCGTTAAGCCGCCTGCTTCCAGTACGGCCCTATGAGCAATGCCGTCCACGCCAATGGCTAAGCCGCTGATAACCACCACGCCAGCTGCGGACAATTCTGCGGCGAGTTGCGCGGTGACCTGTCGGCCGTACGTAGACACTTTGCGGCTGCCCACGATGGCAACGCACGGTTTCACCAGCAGTTCTGCAAGGTTAGCGCCTATACTGTGTAGTTGCTTGGGTGCGTGTGGTATGTGCCGAATTTTATCCGGAAGATCAGCGTGCGTAAGCATAAGCCATTTGCCTATTCTAGTAAAACATGTAAAAAAGTATTGACACAAACATTACATAATGCTAGAATAGCCCTCTGTAAGCGTTCGTATTACGTTTACGCACCTTATATCCCCCATTCTAACAAATTGTTAGGTTGTTTTAGAACGGTCACCTGAAAAGTTGTTACCCTCCACTTATCTTTTGACACATGCCTGAGATGCTTGCATCCCGGACAAACGTTCTAAAACAAACTAACCCCTTTAACGCGCTACTGGATGGATTCGTCCATTCAGGTAGCAACCCCTGCACTTGTGCAGAGGCCCTATGTAGTGGGCCAGCGTGTCTGATGAGGATGGCTGCTTGCAGCCGGCGCGAAACTTTATGGAGTTTTAGTTTTCGACGCTATCGCTGGGGTGGGTTGAAGGGTGTTGGGGATCTCCTTTGGGAGGTCCCCGAAAATTGGTCTGCAAGCGGTGCCCACCCCCTCTTGCAGGCCATTTTTTGTATCCTAAAAACCGGCGTTCCCCGTTCTGCGGTGGCGCCGGTTTATTTGTACCGCACGTTCGTCAAAATGCAAATAGATTTAGCAATGCCCACCGCAGTACATTATGCAACGCGCGCAGTTCTCGAGCAGCGGCGAGAGGTGTTCGAGCACGTGCATGATGTGCGGAGGTGGGTATTGCTAAACGATGAAACTGCGGGTTTCGGCGAATAGCTGGCCGTCACCGTAGGCGTACTCGCTGAGGATGGCGCTGGTTTCGCGCGTAAGTGATGCCCGGTGGGCTTCCTGCTGCTTGCTAAAGCGGGCCAATACAAAGTCGGCGCTATCCATTTGTTCCGGCTCTTTGGGGCCGATGCCGATGCGTACGCGGCCAAAGCCTTCACCAACGGTATTAATGATAGACTTCAGGCCGTTGTGTCCGGCGCTGCCGCCGCCCATGCGTAAGCGTATCTGGCCAAAGGGGATGTCGAGTTCGTCGTGCACGACGATAATTTTCTCTACGGGGATTTTATAAAAATGCGCGACGGCTTGCACGGCGTCACCGCTGAGGTTCATAAAAGTGGTCGGCTTTATGGCGATTGCCCGTGTTTCGCCCAAGGTGGCTGTGGCGAGGTGGCATTTGAAGTCCTTCTTTTCGACCCATGGCTGGAAGTCGTTGGCTTGAGTGAAGGCGTCAACGCAGTCAAAGCCGATGTTGTGGCGGGTACCGTCGTATTCTTTGCCGATGTTACCCAACCCGACGATCAGGACGGTCTTAGTCTGGCTGAGGGTATAGAACTGGATGGTATCGCCCTGGTTTGGCTTGCGCTGGAATAGTGACATGCACGTAGTATACCGAACGGCGGCGATTGTTGACAATAATTTGAGCAGGTTGTAAAAACAGTAACAACGAGGTGGCGTCAATATATCCCTAACGGAGGCGACTACTATGAGTCAGGCTGCATATGAACATTACCAGGCCCGCGCCGAGATGCTCGACATTCCCCTGCCACCTATCTTGGACGGCAAACCGTATGACCTGCTAGACGGTACCGGTTCTGAGCCGCTTACAGGCGCTGTGGCGCGTTTTTGTGATGCAATGAGCCCTGTTGAGCCATTTGCCATAGAAGGCATCCCTGCGGTCGAGAAGGCGCTTGGTGAGCCGTTAAGCAGCATCAAGTGGGAGGTTATGAAACATGTACTGCCCCGCGCGAGCGGCGCACTGACGGTCGCGCGCTATGCCGGCAAGCACGTAACGGCGTTCGTCGACCGGGCGCTGGGCGACGGCGCTGACGGTGTTTTTATGGAGGCGGTCGAACGCCGGCGGGTGCCCCGCCCGCTATTCCGGCACGCCACGAATACCCGGTATTATTATGACCTTGATGTCTATGAGCCAAGCCAAGTATGTATTGCTATGCATGCAACTGGCAGCAGTGGTAATCGTATAGGCCGCCTTGTGTTGGTACAGGGCGTATACGACAAAGAAAATTATAAGGGGAACGAGTATATTACCGCCCGGTATGGCGGCGCGACGCTGGAGCCTGGTGATTTGCGCGCGTTACAGGTGGCTGCGGTTTAGCTGCTGCGTTCGCGGTTGCGATTGCCGTTGTTTTTGCGTGGTTCTTTGGTAGGGCTGTTGCCGTGTTTGTGCGTTTCGTGCTTTTCGATGAACCAGAATTGTATAGCGGTGCCTTCGTAGTGCCAGCGTTCGCGGAATTCGCGTTCCATAAAGCGCTTGTAGCTCCAGTGCAGGAATTTGGTGTGACTGCCGAAGACTTTAAAGGCTGGAATCGGGTTGTCGTCTTCCTGGATCATGTAGTTCAGCTTGGGGGCGCGGTTTTTGAGGCCGGCGGGCGGATGCTTGTCGACGACCATGCGCAGCCAGCGGTTTAACTCGCTGGTGGTCATACGCTTTTCGCGGCGTTTGACGATGTCCAGGGCCAGGTCAAAGAGCCGTGTCACGTTCTGGCCGGTAACGGCGCTGGTGAAGATCAGCGGCGCCCACGGCACAAAGTCGTAGGTGCCGGCAATTTCTGGTGCCAGGCTGTCGCGGGTGTAAGCAGTCTTGCCTTCAACGTCGTCCCACTTGCTGACGACCAGTACGAGTCCCTTGCCTGCCTCTTTGATCATGCCGGCAATTTTTTGGTCGAGGCCGACGTTCAGTTCGTTGGCGTCCATAAGCAGGAAGCAGACATCAGCTTGTTCGATGGCGCTGAGGGCGCGGATGACGCTGAAGTGCTCAATCCCGACACCGATTTTACCCGGGCGGCGGATGCCGGCGGTGTCCATGATTTCAACTTCACGGCCTTCGTAGCGCACGATGGAGCGGTTGATGTCGCGGGTGGTGCCGGCGCGGTCAGCGACGATTGCCTGCTGCTTTTTAGACAAGGTGTTGAACAATGATGATTTGCCGACGTTCGGGCGGCCCAGCAATGCAATGTGCACGCGGTCGTCGTCTTCTTTGATGCTGGCTGCGGGGATTTGCTCCACGAGCAGGTCGAGGAGTTCGCCAATACCCCGGTGCTGGGTAGTACTGGTGTGGACGATAGGCTTGATACCCAGGCGTTGGAAGGTGTCGAGGTCTACCTCGCCCTTGCGGGCTTTATCAACTTTGTTAACGACTAAAAATACCGGTTTGCGGCTTTTAAGCGCCATCTTGGCGACGCGGCGGTCTTCGTCGGTGATAGGAATGTTGGCTTCCACGACGACCCATATGACTTCGGCGCTCTCGGTTGCCTGCATGATCTGTTCCTGAATGGTGAATTCAAAATCGTCTTCGGCGTCTTTAATACCGGCGGTGTCTACCAGCCAAAAGTCCTGGCCCTGCCAGCTGGCTTTGGCCATGATGCTGTCCCGGGTGGTGCCGGCTTCGTGCGCCACAATCGCCTCGCGTTTTTCGAGGATGGTGTTAAACAGGCTCGATTTGCCGACGTTGGCACGGCCGACAATGGCGACGATAGGTACTTTTGTGTTACTCATTGTCATTATTATAACAGATTAGTACTCTTGACAAAAGGCGTATAATATCCCGATATGACTCACGCCTCGACCGTAAGGCCGCCATCGGCAAAATTTCTCTACGCGTAGAAGTTTCTTGATTATTCATCGACATTCGTCTATTTGTTATATATGTCTGAAATACAGCCCTTTGATGATACGTCGTTTGCTTCTGGTGTTCCGGCCGAAACTGATGTAGTTGATTCGCCGGAGGGTGACGATGAACTATTAGTGAATGTAGACAGTGTGGATACGGCTGATGCCGATGAACTGGCTACGCCTGCCGATGTGGTGCGCGATATGTTCACGCCGCCTGCTGCCGCACTCGAGATTGCTCGCGCCCGCAGTGAGCTGCGGTTTTCACCGGCCCTTATGGAGAGAACGACCCGTCCGTTTTACACTGAAAGCCCGGATTATAGGGCGTTTGCGGCCGAACAGAATGAGTTAATTGCCCGCCATGGCCGGGCGGTTGAAAGTGTGCTGGCGGCGATGGGTATCCCGGAGTCAGCGCGGCAAAATCACGATAACGCAACGGATGGCACGCAGCACCAAGACGATACAGTGAATGACGCGAAGCAATATACATCATGGCACTATGACGAATCGCAGCAGTTGCCGGATGGTACGGTACTGCCCATGGTGCACGAAGTAACGGTTACGATACCGCCTCCCGCAAAGCCATTTCAAGATCGTACGTTCGGGCCGGACATTACGGTGAGCAGCCGGCCGGTTATGTACCCCACCGGTGTGTATAACATGAATGGCACGCAGCAGTTCACGGGGATGATGCAGGACGCCATGTATTTTGAGGCTGACACGCATGTTTCGTTTGTTGAGGGTAGCTCTTTAGAGCTGGTGGGTCTCGCTACTATCGCAAGTGAAGCTGCAGACGAGCAACTGACACTGGCAGAGCGCGCCGCGGTTGCGCCATGGGCAGCGGGCTATATGGCGTCAGCGCCGCCAACGATGGTGATTGGTTCGGGCACTGACGCGTTTGGCCTACGCGGGCGTAAAGCAGCGCAATTTGTTGATATGTTCAACGGTGACTTCTCCGACCCTCAGGAGGCCGCCGCCGCGATAAGTGATGGTATGAAATCTACGACATACGATGGGCTTGCTACTATACTGCGGCAGTCAATGGCCGATGCTGCGCGCGACATTGAGGTTTGCGGCGCCAGAGAGCGTTACGCGTGGATCATTAGCAATGCCGCTGCCATACGCCAGACGATACAGGCTGCCAGAGATTTGGCGCTCACTTATGCATCTGGCGACATGACCCGCGACTTTAAAGAAGGTATTGCCCAACGTATGGCAGCACAGGTCGGGCGAATAGAACGGCTTGAAGCACTTGCCAAACACCTGAGCGGCTTGCAGAATATCTCTGACAGCGCGCCCGGGCGTGTGCACGATGTAGCCGCCACGACCGATCAGCCGGATGATAAGCCTGGCAAGCGTGGCGGCCAGAAGCTCGGCCGTTTAGGCCGCTGGCAGCCGGGCCACTAAACCATGAAATATAACCTACGATGAGCAGTGAATTTTATGATGGCAGCGACGCTGGCTACACCGCTGATATCGGTGACGAGCTTGACAGTTACGGTGGCGACATTGAAGATAGCCTGCTCCTGACGAATGATGAAGTCGGCGGTTTTATCCAAGACGATGAGGACTTCGTAGACGAGCAGGTAGCTGCCGGCAAGGACGCCGACTGGGAAGTAGACATGTCTGTTGCCGCGGCAACCAGCCCCGATGACGGGCTTGTACCGGTACCGGTCCCCTCGTCTGCCGAGCTCGATGTGCGCGGCCTTTTGGATGCGGCCGATGCTCCCACGCGTGTAGCCCATTATCGTACCCAGCTCGCTGAGATCATACCTCGCCTTGCGAAGCGGCCCAACCCGGCTGATACGCCGGAATTTGGTACATGCGAGCTTGAGCACGAGTCACTGCAACACGAAGCCACGGCAGTTGTTGATGGACTCGTAGAAGTAATGGTACCTATTAAAAAAGACACACCCGCAGGCGCGCATTATACGTCATCCCACAGCGGGTGTTTCCTTATGGAAGATGGTACGCTGGTGCCCGCGGTGCGGTGGGTGGGAGTGTATAAGGATGAAACCGGCTTGTATGACACGCCTATATCGAAAGCGATCAGTGTTATCACCAACCACGCTCCCCCGCATACGTGGCGTTCTTCACCGTTAACATATGAGGAACGTGGTGTGGTCAGCGCCGATAGTGCAACCGCATTTAAGTCTTTGGATATTTCGAGTGACCAGGTCGGGGTGGACAGTCTACATCATGTTGCGCGAGATATTGCAGAAGAGATTCGGCAAGGATCATTTGAGGATGCTATTCAGCCCTGGCTAGCATCCTATATGGCTTTGCCGCACCCCACCACGCCACCGCCTCCCACCGAGCAGTATGGTATGGCGTATATGGCGAAGCCTATTTTTGATTTTTTGGCCGGCGGCGAACAGGATGTGCAGCAAGCGACCGAGACGTTGCGTGCCCTGCTCGTCTATGATGGAGCCGACGAGCATCTAGCAGAAACATTCAAAGATTTTTTAGACGGAATACGCGGCTCGGCTGACGTTACGACGATATGCGAACGCATGGACGCCTACGGCATAACGGAACGGTACGCATGGCTGTTGCAGCATGCCGAAGCAATGCATGCTGATGTGGTGGCGGGCGAACGTGCTGCGCTGCATGACCAGTTCCGCGATAGGTACAGACAATGGTACGACGCAAAGCACGCGGTCCTGGAGCGCATCCAGTCCTTGGCGCATGAACTCGAACGCATGCCTTCGTGGGGTCGGATATTGCAAAGGAAATTAGACAAATCAAAGCCTGCCTTGCCTGTGCCACCGGCAGCCGAGCCTGCGCCGCAAGACGTGCTGCCAGTACCGCGACAGACTGGCCGGTGGTGGCGCAGGTAGCTATTGAGCTAGCCTGCAGCTGCTTGGCTTGCGATTGCGCCGTGGGGGTTCAGTTGACCACCGGCGGGGAGTGTATATAATAGCCCGGATGAATGGCGAGATACATGACGCTGGCGATGGTCATTTTATTGATTATACTGCTGAAACGAGCGACATATATGACGGTGGTATAGAAGACGATCTACTGCTCGTGAATGACGAGAAGCCTGGTAGTGAGGGCTATGATGGCGACATAGACGACGACAGTGAACGCGAAGCGTGGGCTCCTGCTACGTCTGGAACTGATGCGGCAGATGACATCCGGGCCGCGGCGCGTGAAGCCGGAGCGTGGCAGCTGCATGCTATGTTGCAGGTCCAAGAGGTTGAGCCGGTTACTGCTGCCGATATACCGGTACAAGTGCCTTCGCCTGCGGAGCTTGATGTGCGCGGTGAGCTGGCTGCGGCCGACCCTCCGACCCGTATCCGGCGTATGACTGAGCTGCTGCCCGATGTTCGTGCGCGCCTTATGGACCACCCCCGGCCTGCGGTCGCCGCTGGTTATCAAGCATGTGAGCTGGAACATGGTACGCTGCAGCATCGTTCTCGCGCAGCGTTAGCCAGTCTAATAGAAGATACGCGCGCTACATTTACACCAGGTGACGATACTACCGGCCCGCATTGGCAGTCATTGCATATGGGTGAATATGCCGTGGAAGGCGGTGAAACAGTGTCAGTGACGCGTTCGTTGACGGTGCGTATGATCGGCACGAGACTCTACGATGAAAGCGAGCGTTCCCCGGCGATTACCGTCGAAACCCATGATGGGAAGATGTTAGGTTTGTCTCGGTTCGGCGTGGCGGCCGGCGATGCTGGTACGCTGTTCAGGCCGGTTATGATCAATGCTGCTGATGCGCAAGTTCCCGATATGGAACGCACAGCCAGTGAGCTGAGTGTCGATATACGTTATGAAGCATGGGGCGCAGGAGTACAACCGTGGGTGGAGCAGTATCGTGCCTTGCCGCAGCCTACTGTTCCGGTGCCCCCGGACGAGGACTTTGGTTTGCCGTTTATACCCGCGGAAGTGCACCGTTTTTTGGCGGGCCAGGACGTGGACGATGCAATGGCATTGCAGACGTTGCGTGGCGTATACGGCGGTGAGCACGCGTACGCCGGCGAGCTAGGCGCTACAATCGATGAGACGCTCGAAGCGCTGGCCGTAGAAAGTGGCACCGTGGAGGCTGCGTTGTATCGCATGGAGCTGTATGGTGTAACGGAGCGCTACGAGTGGTTGCTTGCACATGCAGAGGAGATTCATACGGCGGCCATGGATGCCGAGCGCGCAGCGCTGGAAATGGACTTTGAGCCGGCATATAGCGCGTGGCATGACCGCACTGAACAGCACATCAGCCGCGTTGAGCAGCTGGCGCAGGATCTGGGCCGCATGCATTCGACAACCCAAGAATTGCCAGAATACACCATTGACCTGCCTGAACCCCCGCCGCATATCCAGAAGATTCTTGCTGACCGTCAAGCAAAGCTGGATCGCTTACCGCCCTTGATGCGTAAGGCCGTCAAGACCTGGCAAGAGCGGAGGCCTTAAGGGTGTATCTGACGAATACCGCCTGAGCGTAGGCCGTCCAAGCTGTATGGGCCAAAATGCGTACGATGCAGTGTTGCCACCTGGTACCCCAGCGAGACAAAGGTGCGGCGGATTTGGCGGTTGCGGCCTTCATGCATGGTAACGCGCCACGCGCGGTCATTGCCGTCGTGCATACGTTCTAGGCGTAGTTTGCTGGGGCCGTCGGTGAGCTGCACGCCAAACTCGCTTATCATTTGGCGGTGTAGCGGCTGGAGGGACTGCACGAGCGTGACCTCGTATATCTTGAGTTTGCGGTTACTCGGGTGTGTCAACTCTTGAGCGAGTTCACCGTCGTTGGTCAACAGTAAAAGGCCGCTCGAGTCTTTATCAAGACGGCCGACTGGTTTAAGTTGGCCGTATTCCGGCGGCAGCACGTCATAAATGGTTCGGCTCCCCTGCCCGTCACGGCTGACAACAAAGCCACGGGGCTTATTGAACAAGATAGTCTGGGTGGCTGCAGGCGCCTGTAATGGGGCGCCGTCGAGCGTTACGGTGTCGGTATCGGTGATGTCTTGGCCGGCTTGCGGTGGCTGGCTGTTGACCTGTACCCTGCCCGTTTGTATAGCGGTATCGGCGGCGCGGCGGGATAACCCGCTGGCAAGCGCGATGAATTTATTGATGCGCATAGGCGTATTCTACAGTGATATGTCGTTGGGGTCGACTGGTTGGCCCTGGCTGTTGGTAGGTTGCGTGGGGTTTGGCGAGATAACGTGGCCGGGTGGGTGTGGCTGTGTTTGGCCATTTTGTGCATTTGGCGCGCCGTTCGCAAAGGCTGGCGGCGTAGTGTGCTGCTGGTCTTTGTCGAAGTCGGTGATGCCTTCTTTGGCAAGCAGTTCGTTTAAGTCTGGCTGCGTTGGCTGGACGTTGGTTGCCAGCGGCTGTATGACCTTCTTGCGGGTGCCGGCATCGGCAGCGTCTTCGCTCGGTGTTGCCACGGTTACGCCGGCCACATTGGTGGCTGTTTCCGGGGTGGTCTCCGGCGCTGGTGCTGGTGCTGCTTGCGGTGCCGGTGCGGCTGGTGCTTGTTCAGCGGGTGCCGGTTCCGGGGCGGGTGCAGGAGGAATGACCGGAGTTGCCGGGGCTGCTGGCTGTGTGGCGGTGTTGTCTAAGAGGTCTTGCACGGCATCTGCCATAATCTGCTCGCTTTGAGGCATGGTTTCCGTACTTACTGCAGGCGTTGGTGCAGATTCTGGTGCGGGCACGCTGGCAGCTGGTGCTGCGTCGGCCGGGGCCGGTGTTTCGGGGGTAGTGATTTCAGGGGCAGCGGGCGGTGTTTCTACCGCAGGTTCTGGTGATACGTCTAGGGCCGGTGCCGGTACTTCTATAACGGGTGCCGGTGGTTCCGCGGGCGCTGGTGCGATTTGCTCCGGTGTTGGGCTGAATGCCGGTTCCGGTACGGGGGCAGACGGCTGCTCAGGCGTAACGGGCGCGGCAACGGGTTCCGGTTGCGGCATTGGAGTGAACGGCGCTGGTGCGGGGGCGGTGATCGGTTCAGGCGCTGGCGCCGGTGCGGCAGCAGGCTCTGGGGCGGTAAATTGCATGCCAACGGGTTCTTGGACGACAGGTGGTTCAGGCGGGGTAGCTACTGGTTCTGGAGCTGGCGCTGCAACTGCCGGTTGCGCTGCAACTGGTGGTTCTGCGGGCGCCGGTGTTGGTGCCGCAGGAATAGCGGGAGTTGGCTGTGGTTCTGGTACGGCAACGGGAGTAACTGGCTCCGGTGCTGGGGTAACTGGCGCAGCTGGCTCGGGGGTAGGAGTGGCGGCGGCTGGAGCTGGCGCTGGCGCGGCCGGTTCCGGTGCGGCCACGGCCCCAAGGCCGGCTGTTGGCGGTGTAGCAGCAGCGGCTTCGCCACCGCCGAGCAAGTCGGAGGCGGACTTTACGATGTCTTCAAGGGTCACCTGCGACTTTACGAGGTAGCGGTCGGCGCCGAGTTTATCGGCGCGGGTTTTGTCTTCTGCCTGGCCGAGTGCGGTGAGCATGATGACCTTTACGTCGCGCATACCTTGCGTGTTACGAAGGATATCAAGCATTTCAAAGCCGCTAATCCGCGGCATCATAACATCGGAAATAATCAGGTCGGGCTGTTCTTGCTTGGCGACAACAAGCGCTGCTTCACCGTCCTGGGCCGCTACGATATCGTAGCCTTCTGCCTGCAAACGCGCTTCATAAATCTCGCGCAGGTTATTGTCGTCTTCGACGAGCAGAATCTTGGCCATGTGTTCCCCTATATTATGTGTGAAGCTTATGTTTGATGGTATTGTAGCACGCTTTTATGTGGTAGGTGCCGGTTTTTCGGCTGCAGGCGGTGCGAGCGCTGCTGCACTGGCCTGCGACTGGATTTGGGCAGCCCGCTGTGCGGTCAGGCGCGGCAGGTTAATGAAGAATGTGCTGCCTTTGCCCAGCGTACTTTCTACCCATATACGCCCCTGGTACAGCTCCACGATCTTGCGGCAAATGAACAATCCAAGACCGGTGCCGCCCACGGTGCGGGTCGCCGAGTTGTCCACGCGGTAGAACTTTTGGAACAAGTGCGGAATGTCATCCGCCGGGATGCCAGGACCAGTGTCGCGGATGTACAGCTGCACGACTTCGTTGTTACCGGTCAGGCCGATGGATACTTTACCGGCATCGGTGTATTTGCAGGCGTTGTCGAACAAGTTGGTGATGACTTCACGCATGCGGTCCGGGTCAGCCAGTACGTAGTACAACGGCTTCACGACCTTCAGTGAGCTGGTGGTGTCTGATGATGAGGTAGCATCGATGGCCCGGCTGGTGGCGTCGATAGCCTCACCGGCCCCAACGATGAATTCGCTGGCCAAGCCCTTCTTCTGGGCCGAGAAGCGCAAGTCCTCTACGAGCTGTTGGCAATAGGCGCCCATTTCTACGACCTGCGGATGACTGCTGAGGCGTCCGTCTTCGGCTTTGGCACTAGTGAGTAAGTCCTGGAACAATTGGCCAAGGTGCTGGGTGCTGGAGTGGGCTTTTTCAAGGAATCCCCTGGCCCGGTTATCCACGGCACTCACCTTGTCGTTCAGCGCTAACGCCAAGTAGCCTTCGATGGCGGCCACCGGCGTGCGCATTTCGTGCGAGGCGGTACTGATGAATTCGGCCCGCTGTTGTTCGGCGGCCCGCTGTTCACTAATATCGCGCAGCACGGCTACTGCGCCGTTCACTTCCCCGTTCGGTGTCACGACCGGCGAAATTACTAATGATACGATCTGCTTTTTGCCGTTCTGGGAGGTAATCTGCAATGCTTGGTTGATGAACGCCTTGTGGGTTAGTACGGCGGTAAATGGATATTCTTCATCGGTCATCTCGGTGCCGTTTTCTTTCGCGACTTTCACGACGGATTTCACGTCTACGCCGATAGCGTCGTCGATAGTCCAGCCGGTCATGTTGCCGGCCGCCTGGTTAATAAGCGTAATAAGACCGTTGTTGCTGGTTACGACCACGCCGTCGGCGATGGATTGGATAAGGATAGCCGACTGTTCTTCGTTGGTGCTGAGCATGCCTGCCAGCTGTTTGTAGCGCTGGGCATCGTTGCTAATCCAGCGCCGGCGGAAGAACAAATAACCCAGCGCAGTGAACCCGCCGTAGCCCGCCGTCAGAATCCAGCCCATGGGCGGTATTTGCTGTAGCCGGAAGGATGTAATGATCATAAGATATAAGACAACAATCAGGTTGGCACCAAGCAGCAGCGGTACGCCATAGGTGCCGTTCATGAAGGCGTTGACGATCCACAGCAGTACGTATGGCGTGCTGTACATAGTGAGGTCGGTGACCTGTAGGCCGTGAATTAACAGCAAGGTCGTGAGCATAGAATTGCCCAGTAAGGCCATTGGCCAGCTCTTTTTTGCTAGTACAAAGAAAATACTGCAGCAATATATGAGTTCCACCGCTGCCAGGCAGAGTGTGACGCCGTCGAGACCAAATTGCATACCGGTCCGATGGACGCCGGGCACGAAGCGTGCTGCCAGACATGCCGCAACCACTAAAAAGCTGGATATGACGGCAAAACCCCAGAATAGGCGGTACCACGTACGCGATACGAAGTGGGTAAAATATTCCATCTACGCACAGTATACGTTACTGCTTGTGCTTTGAGCCAGCGAAAAATAGCGGTTCGTAGGCCGAAATATTTGACACAATAAGGCAGGTATATCTTAATAATACATAGCAAGACACAAGGAGATAGACATGGGTTACGAGAATATGGGCGGAACGCCACCGCCGCAACAATATACGTTCGAAACCGGCTACGTTGACGGCGGATTAGCGCCGCCGGAACAAGCCCCGCCCGCCGGCCAATACGCCGGCATCGATAGCCGCACCCCCGCAGAAGCTGCGGCCGATGCGCACACGGCGACTGCCTATGCCGCTGCTATGAGCGCGCCGCAGCAACCGGGTGCAGAGGTACATGCCCCTGATCCGGCACACGCTACTGATGAAGTCCGAGACAGATACCTCATCCCACTGGCCGAATTGTATGGAGGCGGTTCGCGCGAGGTTGTACTTGAGCTGCGCAGCAAGGGCTGGAACCGCCGTGAAATCGCTGACGAGTTACTCCGTCTGCGCCGCTACCAGCAGGATTTAATGGGTATTGACCCCGATACCGACGAGTAGCTAGAAGCGGTAGTGAGTACCGTGTTGCGTGTTGAACAGCAAGCCGATATGCGTGTAGTAGTTCATGGCACTGAATAGCAAGAAACAAATACCCGCAATAATCCATACATTGCGCATGATTGTCCAATAGCCACCACGGCGGCGCAGCGCAAGTGGAGCTAACAGCGCACCCAGCGCACCGCAGCCATATAGTACGGCAAAGAAGGTGTTTTCAATCCAGGGCATGGTGGACAACAAGCCGGAAATCGGCTCAGCCGCTGGTGCGCCGCCCACAAATCCGAAGCGCAGAATAGCTGCGGTGCACGCGGCGAGCATCAGGCCAAGGCCAAAAACCAGCCAGCTTACCGGCGCCAGTGTGCGGGTCAGGCGCAGTTCTGCCGCTGCCCTGCCCGATCCTTTTTCGCCAAGGGTGTTGATACCATCACGATTCTTCCATAGTAAGAACGAGGACATGAGTAGCAAGAAGCCCAGCACGATATTTGGTTCGCTGAATATGATGTTGATGGGTGGATTGACCGTGAGCGGCCACGTGGTAGCCATGATCGTGCTGAGGATAGCCAGTATACTGCCTAAGACGCCAAAGGTCATTGCCCACCCTTCCGCAGCAACTTTTTCTCCCCGGTATAGCTTATGTAGTAATTTTGGAACGAGAATGAGGGATAAGCCGGCGCAGATGCCCATTAGGGTGTTGTATAAGATCATGACAGTCCTTTCATTAAACGGTCTTACAGTGACTGCCGTAGTTATATAGAACGCTCTCCCGTCAGACTGTGGGATTGTTTATGGCAAAATGCTTACGCATATGCTTAGCATGGATTTGGCGTGTGGCTTTTGCCTGTAATGAGAGTTAGACGTGTTGAATTATTATAGTGTTTATGTTATAATACGAATATGCGTGTGACACCGAATATGTCTCCGGCAGAGATTGCGCCTACCCCAGAGGCGCAGTATATTGCCAACATCGTAGAAACAGCCGAAGCTGACATCCGCTTTCACGGCCTTGCAGGTCGTGCTGACGGTGCTGACCTGGAGGGTGCCTGTGGCAAACACTCCGAGATTTTAAGCTTTTATGCGCGGCGGCAGCATGTACCGTCTGGGGTGTATCAAGTGTATGACATGCACCGCACGCTTGCCGGTGAAGATATGTACACCCAAGCATTTGGGCACGGGGTGACTATAATGCATGTCGGCGAGACCGTATTTCTTGGCGATCCAACATTTGGGCAGTTTACCACCGGCGAGACGGTTAAGCAGTTTGACCCCTGCGATACGGGCGTACCTGCTGACGACCCGTTCGTACAGGAGATCGTTACCAATGGATTCGTTGAGCTGACTGATGAAAACTTACGTAATTATTTGCGCGCAACCACCGCCGAAGGCCCTGTTGATTTGGGGTATATTGATACCGCCACGACGCTCGGCACATTGGCCATAGTGTCCCCGCGCACCAACATCGAATACTCCGACGAAGAAATCAGTAACGGCGTGGTATATCACTTGCCCAAGAGTTGCGCTGATGTAAGCTGCGAGCGCGTCCTGCCCGAAGCTATGCCGTTGCTGCCGCAATTACCACAGTAGTTAAACGGCGATACGCTTGAGATAAGAGACCATCTGGGCGGGCGTTGGCTCGCTATTGTGGTCGCCAAAGATATATTTGTCTTTGAATGGGAACTTCGGGTTGTGCCGGCCGGATATAGCTTCGGCCATTTGAGTGGCGACATCCAGCTCGGCGGCCGCGTCTGGCAGCTGCCAGACGGTATGCACGAGGGTGTAGGACAGCGAGATCATGAAACTCCCCCGCCCTTTGCTGAGTTCGGCAGTGAATTTAGCGGCAGAGCCGGTTTTGGGCAGCGGTGTAACTTTCATATGTGGTGTAGTATACCAGAGGTACGGTGGAATTGATAATATTTGCATTATATGGTATAATTATACACCGATTATGACAGGTGCAGATTTTATTTCCCGGTTGCCGGTCCGTATGGCTCGTGCGACACCCGAAGGTTTGGCATTGCTGGAAAACAACGCTGAACTGCAGGATATTGTCGCGCAGTATGCACGGGATGGGCACACTCCTCGCTTGGAAGCATATCCACGCTTGGGCATTGGCGCACGCGGCCAGGTGCGCGACGTTGCCGGCCTGGCGGTTAAATCTGCTACCCGCGCGAGCAATGGCGACAGCTTCCCCTGGCGCCCCTGTGACGTGATGCACCAGTTTACATTTATGGATGCGGTTAACCACCATTTGCAGCAGCGCCCTGATCAGCGCGTGCATGCCCCTGACCAATATCTGGCGCTGCTCACCCGCCAGGGCACCGCACTGCATGTTCAGCAGCGAGCGCCTGAGGCGATTACCATGGGCAGTTGGCTGCGCGAAAATCACGTGGTTAATTATCATATGCGTGAAGACATTCGCCAGCTTACAAAATCACGCATTGCCGACGCCATGGGCACCTCTGCCCTGCGGTACGGGCTGGACGACTTAGGTTTGCGGTCAGCGGAGTTCGGCTCTGTGTCCAACATTATGGTGTGGGAGGGCGCGGATCTTGCAGACCTGCCAGAGGCACCGATCTACGTGATTGACCAGCCTGCCGGCACCCTGCGCAGCTGGATTGGCGTGCAGGCCGCGCAACGGATGACCGAACAGGTGGTAATGCAGCAGGTTGTTGCCGAGGGTTAGATGCCATAGGGGTTTGCGCCTCTTGCGCCCTGCGGCCGCAGTTGTCATTTCCCCTCTGTTATGGTAGGATTTATTGGTGCAAAACAGCACATGTGGCCTCTTATTGCTCTGCAATAAGAAACCGTTCGTTCGGAAGATGATTTTATGCAAGCACAAAATCGCCTTCCCTCACTCACGGTCCCTTCGTCTAGTGGTCCAGGACGTCAGGTTCTCATCCTGAAGATCGCGGGTTCGACTCCCGCAGGGATCACCAAAGAAAAAACGTCACCAACGGTGGCGTTTTTTCTTTGGTTAGTTCTCTTTGAGAACCGAACACGCGAAGCGGGTTTCGATAGCAAGGAGCTCACGCAGGTGCTCGCACCGAGTAAGCGACGCAGATATATGCGCGCAGGCGCTATACTCCCGCAGGGATCACCACATCGGAAAGTCCTAGTGTTATTGTTTTTTAGCGTGCGCTGCGATAAGTGCCGCGCAGAACCAAAAGCTATCCTGGGCCATATCGCTGCTGAGCTTAATAGTCTGACGGGCTTGGAATAATAATTCCTTGTCGCTTGGCTTAAGTGCAAGTTTCATCCAGGACTGATAGATTGGGTTGGCGCGTGCGAGTGCGCTTTGGGTGACCGTTGGCATATGCCCTGCAAGGCTCATGGCAAGCAAGTACCGGTACGACGTGTTGCGTAACGCGGGTTCGTGGCTGTAGACATCGAAAACACGTTTGGTGATATCCGGATTTTGGGCCGCGACCCTTATAGCGAGCTGGGCTGCATTTTTTATGTCACCGGCATCTTTCAGGCCATATATATACTGTTCCACATACTGGGCATCTATGTTTACATAGGTTTCTACAATATCGCTGATCCATTCATTTTCCTGAGGGGTTGTGCGGCCTATTTTTTCAAGTAATGACGTTAAGTAATATATGTCGTTCCCGCCGGAAGGTTCCTGCATGCGGTACGAGGCCCGTGCCAGGCCAAAATTGCGGTCGGTAATAGCCTTATTGATAATGTCTGGCGTACCCTGGCTTGGATCGAGGCTGGCCGCAAGAATATCGTCGTATTCCTTTCGCCGTAGTGCCAGATGGTTGCCGGCAACGGCCACGAAGCTGGGGTTGTAAGGTGCAATAGCGGCCATAGCAACAACGGCATCGTCATAGTGTTTTTCATCGTAGAGCCACGCAGCTATATCCTCGGCAATGCGGGTATCGTACGCGGCAATACTCCGTGCTATTGCGGTTGCGCTGCCGTATTTTTTGGCTGATTTTATATTTGTCACAAGTTCGTTGGCAATTACAAGTACTGCCTCTTTTTCTGCTGTCATGGGTACTGCCGGCTGCGCTTCGGGCAATTGTTCTGGCAAGCTACTGTGAAGAAGGGGGGATACTTGGGGCGCGGTTACCGCAATAGCCGTAACGCTTAGCAAGGCGCCGGTTGCTTTTATGAATCGCCGTCGGTTCCATGTATGGGTTGTTTCCGGCTTATGCCCGGCGGCTGTGCGCGGGGTACGCCGCCCGTCCTGCAGGCCGGCAACTATTTCGGTATGGTTGGCTTGCATCTCGCGCAGCCGTTGTTCTAGCCTTTCGATGCGCCCCTGTGCCTGGCTAAGGGCAAAATCCCTATTGCGTACATTCTGTACGGCCGTATTGCGGTGCTCGGTTAGTATCGTAATAAGGTTTTGCGCTTCCTGAAGCTGTTCGTGTAACTCTTCGTTGGCATGCGCGAACTGGCTCAAGCTTTCTGCGGCGCCGTCTAATATAGTTATCCATTCTGCATCGCCGGGCTGCAGGCGTGCGGTTTTCGCGGGTCCTATTCTATACGAACCGATAGCCCGTAAATCATTTATAAGCCGTTGGGTTGGGACGGTACTGAGGTCTATGACCTGTGTTTTTCTTTTTTCGATAGATATGGCTGCGTCGTAGGCGTCTTTGATGCTTTGGCCGAAGCTGGCTATATTTTTTGGCCGGTCCTGTGGGTTGCGGGCGAGGCCGTCCATAATAATCGGCTCGATGGTAGAAAGCGCCAGTGTGACATCTAGGCCGGGTACTTTATCAAAGTCCTGCACTGGTATACGCAGGTATTCCTGCGTAAAGTCCCCTGTCGCACCCGCGGCGGCGGGAGTGTGGGTAATAAGTTCGTATGCGACGGCAGCGAGCGAATAAATGTCGCTTTGACGGACTGATTTGCCCTGCATTTGCTCGGGCGGGCTGTACATAAATGACCCTAAATTGGGCTGTGTGGTGATATTTTGCGCGCCCGCCTCATGCAGCTTGGCGGCAATGCCAAAATCGGCAACTTTTAGCACTAAGGCATCTTTTACACGTTCCAGAAGCAGGTTGTCGGGCTTAATATCGCGGTGAATCATACCGCGGCGGTGCACGTATTCTATGCCCTGTGATGCCTGGTAAGTAAAGTCAACAATCTCCGAAAGCGGCAACCGCCCGAGCCGTTTCATACGCGCGCGCAGGGACCCCTCGGGCATATAAGGCATGACGATCATAGGATGCTCTACATCGTATCCTTCAAGTAATACCCGTCCTATCCCGTATGTGTGCGTGTGCAATATGTTGGGGTGCTGCCACTTGCTTGTCCGGTGCCCCTCCGTCTCGAATGCCTCCCATTTATTTATGGGAACAGGAACGCTTTTGCCGGTTATGGGGTCGATTGCACTGTCGCGGGGTATGTATGGTTCAAAGGGCTTAAAAAGTTTAACGATTACTTTTTCATCGAGTGAACTAGGGTCTGTGAGGTCTTTTGCTACATAGGCAGTGGCTTGGCCGCCCTGTGCTAACGCGGCTTCCAGCAAGTATCCTTGGTGATACTGGCGGCTGTCCCCGGCGCCTACTTCCTGGATGATCTGGCCTACTAAACGATTCTCACTCACTTTGCGTATAGCATAGCAGTTGCAATATAACGAAACAAGATGGTACTAAAGTAAACAACATTTTATTTAAATAGTAAGCAGCAGGTCCGTGATTCTGTAGATATACTAATGGCATGAACACTGAACTCTACCTTGATGGTGGCGCGGCCGTCCTAGATGATCAAGGTGATCTAATTGCTTTGCAGGAATCGGATTTATCCCACTAGGGTCGTATGCTTCAGCGCAACTCAACAGTCCCCTATTCCTCGTGTTCGGACTTGTAATAGCGATACTTGCCGTTTATCGTTTTTTAAACCGCGCTCTAAGGCGTAATGTGCGCGTGCGGCGCGAATGTTGTCACGGGTATATCGACGCATGCGTTAATAAAGATTTCCAAATCAGGGTCGCCTTGCTCACTTTAACAGCTGATCCATCCTCGTTGCTATTGGGAGAAACCGGGGTCAACAATGCGACCATTGTTAGGTTGTTGCTTTTCTGCGGGTCGACAATGCCGAAGCTTGTGTCTGGGCTGCCTGAGGTTGTTGCTAAGCCAAGACCTGCCACGCTACCGTTACTACCTGCAGTCTGTGCGGCTAAATATAACAGTTGATTATCGACAGTAAAATTTTCCAGCTCGGTTCCAGATGCCTTATCTAGGAAATTGAGATTGACGTCCTGCGACTTGCCAGCAATAAGACTAACAACGAAGTAATGATTATTGGATTTCCGTATATTATGGTATAATATACATCAATTATGGCGCATGGCGAGCAAACACCAGCTGAAGTATTTACCCGCATCCCGCAGGATGGGTTTTTCGATAAAACCAATACCCGGATATATGATAGTATCGCCCGGGTCACGGAGGGTTTGTACAGTGATATTGAGCGCGAGGCAAGTGGTGCGGAAGCAGCGCCTGCCGAAGAAGAGATGGCCGCGTTCCTGGGGGCCCTCCCTCTCGAGCAGGCAACCTATGGTGTTGTCCGTGACGGCAAGATGCATGCCGCGCTCCATACAAGGTTGCTCCTCCCCTTTATGTCCGGGTATCCGCTGGTAATGGATCCTTTGTATTTGCCTGAAGTAGAGTTGAGCACCACAGTTGAGATAGATGCTGTTGTGCCGGGTGCCCGCTTTGAATACACCGACGGGCCAACGAGCCGGCAGCAGCAGGAGCCGGAAAATGCGGAACTTAGCCGCGAGCTATGGGCCGCTTCCTATACACTTAATGACGAGCGTGTGCGGGAAATACGTCGTGAGCTCTTTGCTCAAACGAAAGACTATGCCCCGCACGAACAACGGGCAACGATTTTAGGTGTAGCCGGTACGCCTGTGCCACGGTCCCGTATCCTGGGGATGTTTAAACGTCCCGTGTACGACTACACTACGCCTGAAAAAACGGCTGAGCTGAAAGCCGCTTTGGCCGGGCAATTACGGGGTGCCGAAGATGTTGCGGTAACCGCGCACGTCAGGGCCACTGCAATCTTATGGGGCCTGCACGGATACGATGCCCTGGCTTTAAAAACCGCCCCAGATAGGACAGATACACCGGTAACTCCATCGGAGCGCGTGCCGATGACGCTGCGCGCGCTCGGTGCGATGGTTGCCCGTAGCCAGAGCTAATGCTGGCTCACTACAGCGACGCAGATAGGTAGTGTTCCCGCAGGGATCACTACGAAATTATTATGATTTCTACATCTCTTTACTTCCGAAGGTGTTGTGCGTAGAATCGGGGCTATGGAAATGAGCTCTAGCCCCGAGAATTTGCCTGACCCGCAAGATGATCCGGTTTCCATTGATTCTGCAGATGAGCCGAATGAGCTGTGGCAAGGCGACATGCTTAATGACGCGAATGTTGATGCAAGCGAGGAAGCTGATGATTCACCCCCACCGTTCGGCCTTGAGCGGTTTGCAGGTACTGAGATTCCAGAGGATGCACCCCTGCCCGACGGATATCGCGAAGCGACACAAGATAAGCAATTGCGTCTTCTGACCGGCCCACAGGGTATCATAGAGCGTACGCGAATCTATCAGGACATGGGAATGGTGCGGTTGCAGGCTCGCGTCGTCCCTGCGGTGGAGTTGGATGGCATGGCTGATGAGGCCGATAACCCGGTAACGTACGCGGCAGAAGCGCAGCACGTATTGGTGGCAAGTAAGGAACTGGCATACGAAACACCAGATGGCCGCGCTGATATAAATCTAGGAATGGGCGGCCGTATGACGATGCGTTTTACCGGTCAAGATGGAACGACGTCTTATGCACATTATTACTACGTGCCACGGCAGGCTGTTGGAAGCGTGGACTCATCTGCGGAACAGCCATTAGTCATGCGGAAAGATGTGAATGACCCGTTGGTTGACATCAGTCGTTTTGCACCGGGTGACATTCCGCCGCTTGATATGCTGAAGTTACAATGGGAAGCGGAAATGCAGCATACGCAGCAGCAACAGGTGGAGGGTGTTGTGCACCCGATTGTGGGTATAGAAGAAGCCGCTTACATTCTGGATGAGGTACTGCCAAACGCGCAGCCGGTCATGAAGCACTACGAAGACCTGGCAGGTGTCATGGCCCGCGAATATGCAACGGTACGCGCAATGTCGGGCGGAGAAACTACCCCCAAGCCGCCAGAAAAAGAGCCTACGACGTCACAAGAGATGCATGCTTACTTGGCGCGAAAATTAGTTTTGGAACAAAATGATTTCGGCAGAAGCTTATATGAGCGCGTTATGGCCGAATACCGGCAGCGGCAGCCGGCGTCAGCTACCGCGGACACCATAGAAGTCGTGGACAGCACAGGCGTTACCACGCAGATTGAATCACGACCCTATGCAGGAAGTGCCTCATCGCACACCTTCACCCGTATCACCCGCAGCCAGGAGCTGAGCGGTGAGGCACTGGTCCAAGCATTGGCCGCGCATGACATCACCCTATCGAGACATCTGCCGGCAGGGCGTAGCGTAACGCTTACAGAGGGGACGACAATCGGCTACCGCAGAGAAGATGGTGCGTTCTGGTGCCACCGTACCATCGGTATCAATACGGGTAAAGAAGGCGATGCAAGAACACATCGAAGTTCAAGTTCATGGCAGCCATCATACGCCGTCATCCAAACATTCCGCAATTATCTGTTCAGGGATCTGATGCGTGACGAGGGTGTGTAAAGACCTGCTCGCTAGGAGAATGTAGTAACACAAGCTGTTGATCTACCGCTTGCGCTGAGCCTATGAACCAGTATCCGAACGACCCGAATCTCACTATCCACACTGATCCGGGCGCACTTGAGGCAGCATTCTACTCGCTTACGCCACCCTGCGTTCCGCATGAGCCAGATGAGCGCCTGCTCTCCGCTGTACCGCGCAGCGCTGAGGCATGGCGCTTGCCTAGAAACCAGCGAGGGCGTGGGATTGTGGTAGGCGACGACACCCCAATACTGCTCCCTATGGAAACGCCGCCAGCAGATATATGCGACAGCGTAGCGAACGACAGCCGCGGCATATATTTGAATGTCTTGCCTAACCCATTAATAATGCATACCAAGGTCGGGCGCTATCTGGAAGAATGGGCGGCGCGTTTGATGGCGGCCAGGACTACAGAGCATACCTTGGCGCAGGACGCCTATGGTGTTCCGATGCTGATCGGCCGGTTTGATGCAGCGATGCGTAACGACGGCACATTGGGCATATACGAGCTGGACGATGTGTGCAGCTTGTGGGGATGGAATTCAGAAATAAATCCGCTTGCCGAAATCGGCTGCATGGATATGGAAGACCAGCTGGCCGCTGATGGCCATCCCTTGTATTTAGCCGAGCTGTTTGAGCGAGATGACGGAGTGGATAGTGACGTTGGAGACATGTATATGATCGCCCGGCACACCGGGCAGGCATATCCGGCCTTTCGCCAACGCGCATATGCTCATTGCGATAGCCTGCCACGAATGTCGCTTAGTTCGGGGATATACCAGCGAGGAGAGGTACCATATGATTCGCAGGCTTCACTCTTATTCCGGGGCCGGAAGCAGGCAAAGCATTTTGAGTACTACGCAGGTAAACTGGCTGCACAGGCAATCACACCAATGATGACCCGTGACGAAAAGCTATACCTGGCCCGAGCTGGTCTGGGTGTGGCAGCAGCAAACGTGGATGTTGCGCTTGAAGCGGGCCGCCGCATTATTGCCGAAAATAACGACCATCAATATGTGGTTATCAAGACCGAAGGGGCACGCACCGAAGGCACTGCAATTCTGGCTGGCGGCGGCACCAAAGAGAGAGGCACTTACAGCAGTACACAAGTGATGCGCAAACTCGGCGCCTTAGGGGCGCAGCCGTGTATCGTCCAGCCCTTTTATCGTCCGCCCACTATGGCTGAACTCGGTCTGACATTTAGTGCTCAGGACAGCGAGGTCATACAATCAGTTGAGCATCGCGGACACGACGCCGGTAAATATACTGTTCCGGGCCAGGAGCATCGTTTCAGCGCTATTCTGCGCACCTTTGTCGTATATAATACGCGCGAAAAAAGGCTGATGCACATTGGCGGTCAATGGGCGGCAACGCCGGGTCTCATAGTGCACGGTGCTGCAAACAGTGTAGCTGGACCTTTATACGATGCTGGGTATAAGCCGCAAATGCAGCCATTTCACCGCAGTGCCGAACTTGCCCTCGACATGCTCGCCACGCACAGTGCGGCGTAGCGTTTCTATAAGTTGTATTATTTTAATAAAAATATTATAATATGTTTATTATGTTTGAATTTACGCCAGGAGCGTTAAATGTCTGCGCCGTTGCCTGCCCCACTGCTGCTGCGCGTACGCTGGAAGAGCTGGGGCAACAGTGTGCAACGCCCGAAGAATGGCTATTCAGTAACCCTGAAGATCGGGCAACGATCGGGTTATTTTCTATTGATGCTGTACGGACGGTTGTTACGAATTACGACGTTGCCGGGCCAGCCGACCATCCCCGCTATGGCATGGCGCGTGAATACACCGACATGACGCAGGTCCAACTGGCGAGCATGCAGCGGAGTGTTGAGCGAGGGTACCATATTACTCCAGAGGACGTTGCAAGTCTCGGCCTTATGGCGCGTGAGCGCACTGCCCAGCGTAATGCGTTTGCAGAATTGCCTGTCAGCGACCAACGGCGCCATGCTACAGCCGCCAAGCCGTTCCTAGACGAAGTTGCCGTAAGCCTGCTCGATAAAAACCCTGCATTTGCAGAACTGCAGGAGCTCGCTGCCATTCTGAAAGCACGTGAGGAAAAAGATGCAGCCGTCTCCTTGGCTGGTGATCTTTTGGCGTCAACGCAAAGCATCGATCGCGTATATAGCCTCGATCAAGGGCCGTTCCTGATTGCCCGGCAGGCTCTGCAGGCCTGCGGCGGCCCCATGGCTTACACCAAGTCACGATTCATTCTGCCGGGAGGATATCCATTCGGCACTAAAAGGGGCAATGTCTGCCCCAACGGCAGCAAACGTGACATGACCTACTCCACCGCCGTCCACCAATCCGAATAACAGAATCAGCAAACAACGCTTTCATGTACGCTTTTTAAAACGGCGCCTCCACCCCTGCCCGCTGTGCAGTGGCGTGCATCACGCGCAGCAACCGGTCACCCCAGAATGCTGATACGTCGCGGTGGTCGTCGTACCACGTGATAACGTCATTCTCGAAGGCCTGCGGGCTGTGCATGATGCGTATGAACTCCCGGTAACCTTGTTGTAAGCTGCGTTGGTCCCGTTCGCCGTCCCATAGCGGGAGATTGTGCTGGTATGCGGTTATAGGGTTATAGGAAGTGAGACGGTATTCATCCCATAGGTCGGACATGAGGTGCCAACGGCAGTGCCAGTCGGTTCGTATAGCGCCGTCGAGCTTAGGATAGTCTTCCCACAAGAGTGCGCCCACGGCGTCAACGGTGATCATATCGCCGCCCGTGCCAGCGTCGTAGAGCAAATAACTGTGATCCATGGGCTGGTGCCGGCTTGGTGGTTTGGGTACGAATATGCCGATTTCCAGTTCGATATGTTCGTCATCGCCGCCTGGTTTAAACGGTATGCCGGTGTTATGGCTGATGAGGTTGCCGAGCACGATACTAGCCGGCCCACACACTGCCCAGCCACGGTCGGCGCCGTATTCTTCTTGGAGTGAGGTAAGGAGCGGCGCCTCTACTGCCTGTATGAGTGCAAGCATCGCTGGCTCGCGCAGCCCGCAGCCTTCAACAGATGTATCGATGGGCGGTTGGCTTACTTCCGGGGCACGCATGGCCCTGAGTATATCATGCGACTGGGGCGTGCGGAATTTCATACCTCGCTTGGCGTCTGCCCAGAGAGGCGATATGCTTATACCAGATGAATTACTACGCACCTATCCGGCAACCGGCGCGCCGGCGCCTTAGCAGGAAGCTTGTCGTGCTCGTTGCGGCCGCGCTCTGCGGCGTGGCTGTGCTTGCTGGCGCGTATTGCCTGCACGCTAACCAAGTACGGCAATTGCAGCAAAAAGTCGATACGCTTACGTCTCAGGCGGCGGCAGCAAAGAAACAAACCGGCGCAACGGCGGCCGCACCTGCCCCGGCGGTGTCCTCCACGACGCCATCTTCTACTGATGCGAAAACGTATGTCTATGCACCTAAAACAGGCGGTCTGAGCCTTACCCTGCCCACGACGCTGGCAGTTATCGTGAATATTGACGGCAACAAGGGCGGTGCGCCCGGGGCGACCTTCCGCGTGGCATCGGCGGCCGGCAGCAATGTGTTTGGAGACAACGCCTATCAGGGCGTGGAAGTTGATATTGATACCCCGTTTACCAACCTGAATGATGCGCTTTCGTCAGTCAGGTTCCAGCTGGAGCAAGCCGGTAACAGCGATTTTACCGTCACCGACACCAAAGTAGCGGGCCTGCCTGCCAAGCTCATCACCAGTACTGGTCCCGACGAGTACGTTGGTAAGGTCAGTACCTATGTAGTTGGTTCGGGCAGCTTTACGTACGCGATAACCGCCAATGGCATGCAATTTGCGACGCCCACCCCCGATATACTGGGTGCAGTACTAAAAGGCATAGCCATTAAGTAGCGCGCGTGTACACGCAGCGCCTTAGTTGGTCGTAGATGGCGTAATAGTATCAGCGCCCTGCTGCATGCCCGGGCCACCAGCGCCGCCGATAGTTGGGTTGAGCCGGATATCGGTTGCATCGGTGCTGGTTGTGCTACTGGTGGTGACCATGACGGTATCGCCGACGGTAATATCGCTGGCGCTGGCTGTGGCGCCGTTGTTGGTGATGGTTGTGCTGCCACTGATGCTGTAGGCTTTTGTTTCGCCGGTGCGATCGTTTTTGACCGTTATACTACTGCTGCTAACGGCAGTAACGGTGCCAAATGAACCGTTGCGGTTGAAACCGCGCCCACCCATGCCGGGCTGGTCATTGGCAGCCGCGCTGGTGCCGCTGGCCAGGGCGGTGCTTCCTTTGCCCTTCTGGTATTGCATCCCACCAACAAAGCCGCCAATAAGCGCCAGCACCACCAGTACCGCTGCAATTATTGTCTTATTAGCTACGGGTTTTACGGCGTGTGATTGTTCCATATGGTGCGTGTCCTTGTTTACTTACTGGGTACTGTAGCGCGCGTTGCTGAGAAGGAGCTGAGAACGTACCTAACAGATAAGAACCAGCTAACCGTAAGCGGTACACTATTGACTAATTAAAGCGTTTATGCTATTATATAACACTGATGAGTGAGCATGTACCCAGCAAATTAGTAGTGACTGCTGCGACATTGGCTGCTGGTGCCTTTTTGGTAAGCGGTTGTACGGCTGGTGGCGGCGAAAAGCCAAGCGACGCCGCTGTTGTTACTATGGAAGGCGACATGCTGCCTACGGTTGACGCATATGCCGATGCCACCCCGCTGACCAAGTACAGCAATACGGTCAACATGGAAGACCTTTCTGCGGCATATGCAGCCGATCCGCAAGCACCCAAAAAGGCCGTCTTCCCTAACCTAGACCCTATTACCCAAAAACCGACCGAGTACCAGCGTGGATTTTCAACAGACACGCCATCTGCGCCGTTGCTGGACATTATGCTGGGCAGTGACGACAAACTACACGTCCAGGACTTCTCCCCTGGTAAAATAACGCCTGACGAGGGCAAGATACTGGCAGCGGTAGCCACAGATGAACCCTATCTTACATCGGCTATGCGCGCCAAACGGCTGCACAAAATACACTTCCGGTTAAATGATGCAGGGGATGTACAAGACGAGACCACTGTTGAGTCGTACCCCGTCGCGGTAGCACAAGACGTCCGTGACGGCATGCAACCAAACCTGTATTACTTCTTGCCCGGCCGCGGTGCCGTTGACCCAAGCGCTATTGCTACCTTAACGGCCCACGAGACCACCCACCTGTCGTTAGAGCACGGCAAGATAGATTTGGCTAAAAGCACTGCCACTAATAAGGTAACCACTCCGGATATGACACCGGCCGAGAAAGCCGATTTTACTGACCTGTGCACCAATATAAGCCACGCTGTTTCCGAAGACGCCAGTGACGACGCATGGGAGACGGTCAGCCAGCTGCGTGATGTAGAAATGCAGGTGCCTGCTACGTATACCGGGGTGTTGGAAACCGTGCAGAACGCTATAACAGATGGCACATATTACAAAATGCCGCAACGCAGCACCGGTGAGGGAGAAATTGCCGCCTGCTATATCCCGTCTCCTACCGAGGTATTGCACGAACTGGCAGCTGAGCAGAACCTCAACATGGACAAGTTTTATAAAGTTGCCGATGGCGATAACCTCGTCGGGGACAATACTATAGATGGTGAGATCTATGACACCTGGAATAACACGCTTGACGACGACACTATATTATCGACGTTTACCGAAAGTAATTACCTTGCCGACACTGATGATAACGAAAATGCCGGCCACCTGCCCGACGGATTCGATGAAGTCGAGGCGAGTGTTGCCGCCACCGTTTTGACCAAAACGAGTGAAGTCGCCCAGCACATCGCCAGCGAACCCGAAGACCGTAAGCAGTTGGAGTTGCGCATTGCGCGCTCTGTATTCGGCCAGCTGAAGCGCGTCTATGCAAACGATCCAAGCTTCATTGCCCTCGCCGACCAAAAGCTACAAACCCTTACCCAAGCCGTACAATAAATAATCCGTTTCTGGGCATATACTTTATAATATGATTTAGTATGGAAAATGGTATAGAAAGCCCGCTGCCGGCGCGGTTTGAACACGGTAGCTTCGTAGTCGATTTTGACCCCTCACTCTGCCTGCCGCCAGATATGGCGGGCGTAGCCATGGGTTTTGAGGCTGCGGCGGTTATAAATACTATGCGCGCGGCTGCTGCCGAGCCGGCGTTGCCCGTCAGGGCGTTGGAACTGGGCACCGGCAGCGGCGTGTGCCTGGCGGCTATGCTTCACGGCGTACGCAATACGGAGGGGGTGGCGGTCACCGGCTTGGACATACACGAGGGAGCGGTTACTATTACCCGCCACAATCTGGCGGCCCAGACCGGCGCAGGCGCCGCACCGGCTGATATTTTTGTCGGCGATTGGTACGACCCGTCGGTGTGGAGCCGGTTCGGCGCGCAGGCATATGACGTCATTCTGTGTAACCCACCCTATCTGGCCGAGGGCACGCCGCTTATGGATGGGTACGACATAGTGCCGCCTGCTGCCCTGTTTGCCGAGGATGGTGGCTTGGCACATCATCGGTTTTTGCTGCCCCGCATGCTTGGTGCGCTTGGCGCACGGCATGGTGCCACGGCCATAACCCGTTTCCATTCGACTATACGTGGGGAGTTTGAAACGTCACAAGCTATAGACGACGTCGTTACCTCGTCTATTATGCAAGCCCCTCCCTTGTCCGATTTTGCCATTGTACGCAGGCATCTCGCCCTGGTTGCCCCAGGGCGTAATATGGCAACCGTCACTATTTCACGCACCAGTAGCCTGACGCCGCCGCATTTGTGCCCGCCGCAGTAAACCGGTGTGGATCAGTCGGTCTTTGCGCCGGTTATTTTGGCGGAGGGCGCTGGACGCTGCCAGCGTTTTTTCAGTTCATATCCAATGGCGGCAAAACTGTAAAATATAACGTCGGCGGCTATCTTGCCGGCGATCAGGCCAGCTGCAAAGTTGCCAACTAACAGCGGTCCCGCGTACATGCAAAATGGCCGTATGAACAAGCTGTCGCACAGTTCTGCCGCGCCAAATTCTATGATGATATCCCGCAGTGCGTGGTAACTGGTAATGAGCAGCCGCCGCGGATGCGCGTGGTGCTGGGCGTAGTATCGGCTCCCCTCCCGCCAAGCGAAGTAGCTGTAAAAGCCGATCGTTTCCGTAATGGACCCGGCTATGGCTGCGGCGGCCAGCGAATGGCTGTAGTGTTGTACAGTAAAAGCGCCCGCGAGGGCGCTGAGGGTGCCAATGATTTCGGCCGGGTAGTAACGGCCCACCCATTCTCGGATTTTTTGCAGTGATACAGACATAGCAGGATGTGCGGTTTACAGAAAGTAACGCCCTATTATCGCGCATTTGCCGCTAAAAAGATAGTCACCGGGCACACAAAATAATAGGTGCGGCATGCGGCAACAGCGGGGTTAACCGGTATAATAGCCTGCATGGATGATGCCCCTCTGCCGTGCAGTGATAAATTGGTATTCGACACCCGGCAGCAAGCCCAAGCAGCTGCAACCGTGGCGCTCTATCAACATGGCACGGCGCTACACGTGTATGTATGCCGGCATTGCGGGCTTTGGCATTTATCGAGTGGCTAAATAGTTTATTATATGTAGCCGTTTGGCTTGCCGATGGTGTTGAGCTGGTATAGGACTTTCATGTATGTGTGGAAGTCCTCTACGCCGACGTGCGCATAAATAGATGCCCGCAGGCCGTCGCGCAGTGCAGCCTCAATTTTGGCACATTGGGGTTTGAAATGGGGATCGACGGTAATGAATTTTGAGCGGTTGTCTGATTTATTTTCTATACGCGTTAGGATGTTTTTGAGTGCTAAAACATTCACGCTCGTGGTCAGAAAGGCCAGCGTCGTACCGAGCAATGAGGCCAGGTCGGTAATGCGGATGCCCCGCTCTCCGGCGTCCAGGGCGGCGCCCACTATGAACCACTGCACCTTCGTAATACCGTATGGCCGAAGGATGTCATCACAAGTACGCTGCAGTAAACGGTCGACGTGCGCTTGCATGATGCCTGCCTGGTATGTAGTGATGCCGCTCAGATTACCGGTTTGTATGACGTTCTCTATTGACTTGCTCATACGGTGATTATACCATTGGATTATGTTTACCTAGTAAAGTAAATGGGGGCATTATGGTATCAGGCCATGCATAGTATGTAGTATTTATTACATATATCCAGGCAAAGTTGCCATATAATTAACTTAATTAAATAAATAGGAGACCTATCATGGTTCGCACAGCAGCAAAAGTATTCGGAGCAGTTTTTATCCTTATCGGGATTTTGGGTTTCGTATCAGCACTAACGCCAGATGGCAAGCTTTTGGGCTTGTTCCACGTTAACGCCTTGCACAACATCATCCACTTAGCCAGCGGTATCGTCGCACTGATAGCTGCCTATGGTAACTACAAATCGTCGAAGATGTACTTCCAGGTGTTCGGCGTCGTGTACGCCTTGGTAGCTGTACTGGGCTTTGTGTATGGCGACAAGGACATCCTTGGCGTCGTTGCGAGCAACATGGCTGACACCCTCTTGCACGTTGTAATCGCAGCATCTGCCCTGTACTTGGGCTTTGGTACGAAGGAATCAGCAGAGGCCTAGATGGCAAAGCACGCTTCCCGCACAGACAGCGTGTTAATAGAGCGGCTTGGGCCGCTCTATTGGCCTCTGTACATCGCCCTGCTAACGATAACGGCGGTCGGCACCTTATATTCTGGCGTTGCTATGGCTGCGGGCCACGACATGCACGATCATGACCATGATCATGCAGGCCCGGCAATCGTTTTGCAGGCTGATGGCGACTGTGCCCGCACCGGTAAGACTATTACCGTGAACCTGGGCGATAACGGTTTTGACAAACGCGATCTGTCGGCCTCGCTTTGCGATGTATTGCAAGTGACCAACACTTCAAAAGAAGCTGAACATGTGGCTATCGGCCCGCACGAAAAGCACGTTATCTACCCGGGCTATGCCGAGAAGACCATGCAGCCGGGCGCAACCACGACCATCGTGTTGCGTACAGCTGGTGACTTTGAAGTACACGACCACTACCACGACGAGCATGCGGCGGAGATTACTATCCGTAAGTAGCCCTATGTACTTAAATAAAAAGCCCCGGCATCCGTGCACGGGGCTTTTTATATGGGCGGTACACGGCCAGTAGGACGCTAGCTGGGTTTGTACGCGACCGCTTCAATTTCAACCTTCAGCGGTGTGTCGCCGATACGCGGCAATTCGCGTACTGCAACCGTGCTGCGGGCTGGCCGTGGTTCATCAAAGTATGTAACGTACACGTCGTTCATGGCGGCAAAATCGTCCATATCTGCCAGGAAGACGGTCGTTTTAATGATGTCGTTCATACGCAAGCCGTACTGTTGTAAACTGGCGGCGATATTTTCGAAGACCGCAGCCGTTTGGGCGGCAATATCCGGGGCGGCCTGTTTGCTGGCGTCGATGCCGATATGGCCGGAGAGATAGTAATAATCGCCTGCTTGGCGGATGGTGCTATACGGTAATCCGAAGGCGCTCTGTGGCGGCGTGTTTGCCATAGTGGTTACCGCTTACCCTGTTGTGCTGCGGCTATGAAGGATGCGAATAGTTGCTGCCAGCGCGGCTCAACGTCAATTAATGATTCAGGATGGGCTTGGATGCCCACCAGATATGGGTAATCGGGCATCTCAACGGCTTCTATAACGCCGTCGCTCGCCCAACCAACCGGCACGATCCCCCGTCCTGGCTTGTCGATAGCCTGGTGGTGGTGGGCATTGGCGCCAATCTCACCGTCGCCGAGTATGCCGGCCAGCTTGGAACCAGCTTGCAGACGGATAACGTGCGACAGGTCTACGAGCGTCTTGAGCTTATTGGAATTATCGTGGTCTAAGCCATCGGGGAACGAAGCGTACAGGTCTTGGATCAGGGTGCCGCCGTAGTGGGCGTTTACCAGTTGCATGCCACGGCAGACGGCCAGGATTGGCTTGTGTGTTTCCAGGGCGCGCTCCAGGAGGATGGTTTCGGCCATGTCGCGCAGGTCTGAATAATCAGTGGTTACCGGCAGCGGCGCTTGGCCGTACAGTTTGGGGTTGAGGTCGTTGCCACCCGCCAGATACAGACCGTCCAGCATGTCGCAGAGGGTACACAATACCCCGGCATCGTTCGTTATTGGCAGCAACAGTGGCACGCCGCCCGCCTGGATAACGCTGTTGATGTAGGTTTGGCTTTGGCCATGGGTGATGGCTGTCCACGGGTCAGTTTTGCTGGTGATCTCACCGCACGTAATGCCGATGATTGGTTTGTGGGTCGTGTTCATATAACTACTGTATCACGAGAATATGCCTATATTGCATTTATGTGGTAAATATGGTATTATAATATCCGTTATGTTGACGGCACGGAGATATAAGCAGATGTATGTTGGGCGCGGGATTGTGCGGGTTATGCGCGACCGCCATCCTATCGCCCGTATTCGTGGTGTCTTTACGCGCCGAACCGTTTAGCGGCGCGCTCTTTGGCCTTGGCGGCCTCTACTTCCCTGTCTTTGGGCTCGGCATTGGTGCGGAGTGAATCGAGCAGCGTGCGCGCATCGGCGGCAATCTCGTCTACTGCCCTATGAAACGCTGCTTCATTAACAGCGGACGGATGCGTATACCCCGACAATTTGCGTACAAACTGCAGCGCGGCGTCGCGCACCTCTGCATCTGTGGCTGGCGGGTCAAAATTAAATAATGGTTTAATGTTGCGGCACATAGCCCCTCCTTTTATTGGTGCATATTGAGTGCAGTCCGGCTATCGTATTGTGCCGACTTTTTCGGTGATGATGCCCAGCATTTTTTGCTCCAGGACTTTGCGGGTGTCTTCGCCAATGTCGCGCAGTACGACGGCCTGAGGGCTCTCGGCCAAGCGCAAAGACGTGGCAGCGATCATATTCATTTCGTAGGATTCGGACGGCAATGGCATATACATCGAGGTCACACCCCTGGCCTGCACGACGTACTGCTGCAGGTGGATGATGTCGTCGTCAATGCGCGGGCGGCTGGCCGTTGCAACGGTGATGGCATCGACTTTATCGACACAGCCGCGGCGCACCAGGGTCATTTCACCATCGGCCGTTTCGAATACGGCACCGGCGGCCCGGTTGCCATCTAACAACAATATGGTCCGGTCGCCGGTCTCGGCTTTTTTGTTGCTGACGACGCTCTCGATGGCACTGTTCAGTAGTATGTTGGCGATGTCGTAGGTGCGGGTGCTGTAGGCCATGCGCTCGTTGACGATGCCGCCGATGGCCAGGTTGGATGTGAGCGAGCTGAGTGACCGGAAGAGCCGGCCAGTGGTGACGCCATCGATACCTACAATACCGTGGGCAAGATTGGGGATTTCAATGCTTGTGGGTGTGGCAGGTACGATTAAATCACTGTTAGGCTTCAGTGTAGAATAGGACACCGCGCGGCCGGATGTTGCGCGGCGGCTGGCCACGGTAGCGGCACTGGCGATTGCGGCTCGCACAAAACCGACACCAACGTGCTGGTTGGTGTCGAAGGCCGGTTGAAACTGGTTACGCGGCAATTCCATCCTGCCGTACAGACTGTCGTTGCCGGTCGCAGTCAGGTTGGTACCTACGCCCTCTACCGTGAACGCTTCGGGGGTTTGGCTGACGCGTATAAAGGCAGCTTTGCCCGGCTTTGCTGGATAGGTAACGTGGCGCCGGTGGGCGTCAGAGAGGTTGGCGGAATCGATGCTGGCGATACACACGGTGCTTGGCTCGAAGGCGTCTGGCCACATGATGGTCCGAAGCGTTTCATCGCCGCTTACTTTTACCGAATACTGGGCTGCGTTCAGCGGGGCGATTGTTGCCTCGTGGGCGGCCGGCCCAAAGACAACTTCGCCGGCTGCCGCCAGTTGCGCCGCAAAAAACGCACCTTGCGGCAGCGTTAATTCGACCCAACTGTTTGCCTCGGCTGACATCGTTTTATTATATAATATATGAATACTCCGGGCAACAGTGTTGTAAACGCGAGGATGTTGCTATGATAAGCATATGCCTCTCTTTCTCTTATCAGTTCCTGTACTCGTTACACTCTACCTTACGTACCGTTATTATCCGTCGCTTGGCGGCCGGCCCAATAAACTGCAAAAGCACAAGGCCGCCCAATCGGCCAACCACGACCACGCTAAAAACAGGTTTATCAATTACATACCCACACCCATGGATATGGATAGCGGTGCGATGCGTTCGATGCTGCGCGACCAGTTCAACCGTTCGATAACCGCAGCCGCTAAGCCGTCCAAAACGCTCAAACTCAAGACCCCGTCGTTGCCCGGCGGCGCGCATGATGAGCCGCGTGTTACCTGGCTTGGCCATTCTTCGATGCTGGTGTACCTGGCAGGCAAAACAATCCTGCTTGACCCGATGTTCGGCAAAGCGGCTTCGCCCTTTAGCAGCGTGGGCCCTAAACGCTTTAAGGCAGACCAGCCGTACAAGGTCGAAGACCTGCCGAAGGTGGACATTGTATGTATTTCGCATGACCATTACGACCATCTCGATTACCCGACGATTAAAAAGCTCAGCAAGATGGTGCAGATGTTCTTTGTGCCATTGGGCGTGGGTGCGCACCTGGAACGCTGGGGCGTCAGCCCGTCGCACATCACAGAATTGGACTGGTGGGAGGAACGGATGTTCCAGGGGCTGAAATTTGCCTGCACGCCTGCCCGCCATTTTTCTGGCCGCACGCTTACTGACCGGGCCCGGACGCTATGGGCGTCGTGGGTCGTTATTGATACGCATACGCGATTGTTCTTCAGTGGCGATACCGGCTATGGCCCGCACTTTAAAAAGATCGGCCAAAAGTATGGTCCGTTTGACCTGACGATGATGGAATGTGGCCAATATGACCGGCGCTGGCCGAATATACATATGCAGCCGGAACAGACTGCCCAGGCGCACATAGACGTGCGTGGTGCGCGGCTGCTGCCGATGCACTGGGGCGTGTTTAAGCTTGCCTTCCACGGGTGGTCTGAATCAGTGGAGCGGCTGCTGGCCGCTGCCAAGCAGCACGGCAGCACGGTCGTTACTCCGGCTCTCGGCCAAACAATAGCCATTAAGGGTGCGCTGCAGCCGGCGGTAACCAGCGCCTGGTGGGAAGCGTACAAAAACGCCTAGCCAGCTGAGCCAGTACGTAACGAGTTAACGAGGGCAAGTGTATGGCTGCTGCTGGCCCGGTATGGTACACTTTGCATATAGCATAAGCGTTGCAGCGCGCAGATAGTACAAATAAGAAAGGCGTGGGATGTCCAGAATTACAATGAACGTAATACGTAAGCAAGCGGGTTTTACCCTGTTGGAAGTATTGTTAGTGGTGGCCATTATTTCTATTTTGGCAGGCATTGTTATTATTGCCATTAACCCCAGCAAGCAGTTGGGTGACACGCGGAACGCGCAGCGTTCCAACGACGTTACGACCATTCTTGACGCCGTTTACCAGTATTCGGTCGACAATAACGCTGGCATTCCGGCATCTATCACTACCTCTAACACGGAGATTTGTGCCACGACCGGTTCACCCTGCTCGACCGGCGGCTTGATTGACCTCGGCGTTGTCACGGCCAGCTCTAAGTACATCGTTTCTGTTCCACAGGACCCGCAATGTAGTGCGGTATGTGCCGTTGGCGGTACTGGTTACAAGATCATAAAGAACGCCAACAACCGCGTAACGGTCAGCGCGCCGTTCGCAGAAGCTGGCAAGACCATCTCGGTTACCCGCTAGACAAGTTCTCTAGTTAAAAAGTCCGCGCCAGTCGCGGACTTTTTATTTTCAGCTCTTCAGATTATTTATGATACGGCTGCCCGGCTGAGATAGTGCTGGCGCGGTAGAGGCTCTCTAGCAACACTACCATTGCTAAGTCGTGCGGGAATGTGAGCGCCGAGAAACTCCAGCGGTAATCGGCGGCCTCAATAACGGTCGCCGGCAATCCCTCAGGGCCGCCAATAAGCAGGCTCAGCGCCCTGCCTTCTAAGGCGCGCTTTTCCAGGAAGGCCGCTAGCTGCGGACTGCTGAGCTGCGTGCCAGTGATTTCTAATGCGACCGTATAGCTGCCGGTCGCCGCTTTGCGGATATAATCGGCATCGTAGGCGAATTTATCGGGAATATGCGTTACCTGTACCTGGTGGTAGTGTTGTAGGCGCTTCAAGTATTCTTCCCACCCCTGGCGGGCATAGGTCAGCTTTGGCTCGCCCACGGTAATGATGTGCAATTTCATATCTTTATCATAGCAGAACAGAGGTAGATGTACGATGGAATATTGACATAAAGCGTATAATGTAGTATAAATGATACTCTATGAAGAAGCAGTTACCCCGGGCTGAAGACCCGCTAGACCCCGGTTATATCGCCGATATATCAACGCAGCATCAGTTTGCCCGGCTGGCAACCGTGTATGGCGATAAGCGTGATCGTTTGCCGCACCGCACCATACGCACCGGCAGTATCATCGGCGGGACTACTCTTGCGGCTTTGGTAGTAACCGGCGCGGTTATTATCTCAACCAATCCGAGTCCTGAACGCCCTTCCCTCGGCGATGTACGCACCGCCGCATACCAACAGCCCGACGTACTGTATAACACCGCGACGTGTGCCGCTGAACTAGCCTTCGAAGAGCAGCGCGTTGGCCAGCTAGTCCTCCGCCAAGCAGGCGCGTACGCGGCGCTCTATCCCACGGATGCGGTCTACGAAAAGGCTATAGCCCTGGCTACAAGCTATAGCGTGCCCTGCGCCAAGCCAGCCACCGACGTCGTGGCTCCGGCCGCTTCGTTCAAGCTCGGTAATACCGAAGTGACGGTCACGGGCAGCAGTAATCCGGTAATACCGGACGCCTATCCAATGGTTGATGGCGGTACTGATGTCCTCGACATTTGCAGCGATACGGGCACGCAGCCTAATGAGGATATGGCGGCTCACCAGCCGGCGGTGAAACCGGCATGGGAAGCAGTCGTAGACGCGTCATTACAGTACTGCCCGGTGACTAACCCCGTTGTTACCGGTAAATAACCGCGATATTGTGCTCGGCCCGTATGGGCGGCAGTGGCTTGCCCTGGAAAAAGTCACGAATGGCCCGTTCTACGCCAGGCAGTGATTCGCGCTGGTAGTCGTCTATGAGCAGTGTTGCGCCTGGACTAAGCCGCGGCCACACCAGTTGCAATGAAGTAAGGATTGATTCATAAAAATCTCCATCTAGGAACGCATAGGCGATCTGTTCGGGGACGTCGCTGGCGGCGAGTTCATTGAACCAGCCTTTATGTACGACCGGTGGGCGTAGGTGTGCGGCATGGAATTGATGCAGGAATTCTTTTTTGCTAACGCTGAGCTTGCCGGCCTGGAAATCGACGCCCGCGGCGCTGGCATCTTGCGGCAATTTGCCCGGCAGCCCGGTAAATGAGTCATAGACGTGGAATTCGTGGCTGTCCGACTGCCCTGTTTCGTCCAGTAAGCGCCGGATAAATAAGCTGGTCGTGCCTACGTAGCAGCCAAATTCTACGACAGCACCGGGTACGCCTTTGGCCAGCGTTTTTTCTAGCTCGCGCCACACCAGGCCAACATCGCTGGCCGACACCTGGTCGGACACCAGTAGCTGGCCTTTAAACTGATTGGCCGCGGTATTCGCTACCTTATGAAACTGATACGCATCCGGGTCCATACCGCCTAGTATACGATACTCGTGGAAGGCACCGTGAACGGTCTCTGTATATACCTGGCTGAGGTGGTTGGTGACTAATGCTTTACGTGATGTGGGCGGCGGGGAGGTCGGACCATTGGGAGACGTAGCGGGGTGAGCGGATTTGGTGTTTGGGTTCCCATGTTTTGTTGAGGTCGGCCGCGGCGTAGTACATGCGCCCTTTGCCATGCTTTTTATTGATCGCATCCAGCGCCCGCATCCGGGCTTGGGCTTTATCGTGCCCTACCCCGTCTACATGACCCAGCAAGTCTGTCTGCAATGCACTGGCCGGCACGAGGTCGTACAGGAATACGCCTAGGCGGTGGTACTGTTGTGATGGCAGAAACGTCTCGGATAATTTTTTAACAAGCTGCGTGATAATAAAACCGCTGTCGGCCGTGGGCTGCAGTAATTTTTCCTCGTGCGACCAGCTGCGATAGCCGGGCTTGTGCCGGTTAGTATTGGTGAAGAAACCGATGCGCCGTGCTAACAACCCTTCGCGCCGCAGTTTATAAGCGGCCGATGCCGCCAGGCTGGCTATGGCCGATTCCAGCACATGCTGTTGGTTGGTGTCCTCGCCGAACGTCCGGCCGCGCATGATGCTTTTGGCACTGTCGTGTTCCCGGTTAAGCGGATAACAGCTGATGCCATTCAGCTCGGCAACCATTTGCCGTCCATGGATGCCCATGAGTTGTTGGGCGTGCTGCGGCCGCATGGCGGCCAGATGCAGCGCGGTGCCTACGCCGTGAATACGTAGTTTTGGCCCTAACTGCCGGCCCACACCCCATACTTCGCTGACGCGCATGCTGTTTAGTGCTTCATCGCGAGCGGCAGCGGGCGCATCAATAAAGCTAAAGGCTCCGCCGTGTACGGTATCGCGTTTAGCAATCTCACTTGCCAGTTTGGCCAGCGTCTTGCTGGTGGCAATGCCGATACTCACCGGCACGCCGATGTTTTTCATGACGGTCTCACGCACTGCCCGCCCCCACGCAGCGTAATCGGTGATGTGCAGTTCAGACAGGTCCAAAAACGACTCATCCACCGAATACACTTCGATATGCGGCGTAATGGTCGTCAACAGTGTGGTGATGCGTTTGGATATGTCGCCGTACAGTTCAAAATTAGCTGAAAAACTTGTTACGCGGTGTTCATTAAAGATGTATTTATACTTAAAAGCCGGTGCGCCCATAGGTATGCCGAGCTGTTTGACCTCGTTACTGCGTGACACGGCACAGCCATCGTTGCTGCTGAGTACCACCACCGGCTTGTTTTCGAGGTCCGGCCGGAACAACCGCTCGCAACTCACAAAAAAGTTGTTGCAGTCGATGAGCGCAAATATCTTTTGAGGGCTACTTTCCATAGTCTTAGTATACCGCGGGCGTTCTCCTTTACAGGCAGTTAAGGTCTCATATAAAATGACCGAATTATGACAAGCGAATTTACCGACGGACCTGCCGTACCATGGCAATCTGAGAACGATATGCCCGACAGTACGGCGTCTGAGGAGATTGTTAGCTGTGAGCACGATATGCTATCGACCGAAGTAGCTAGTGACTTTGAAGATGGTGATGCCGCCGAAGTGGACGACACATTTGGTGTTACGCGGTTTGAAAGCGATGCTCGACACTATGATGGCGAGCCGCCTGCAGACCATCAGGCGGCTACCATTGATGTATACGAAAAATACACACAGGATTTCAGGGAGGATCCCCAAACAGGGCTGTTTTGGGACCTTGATAGCGCGCGGATTTTTTTGCGAGACGACAGTTTCCCTACGACAATTGATGGGCAGACCATAGAATACGAGACTGCGCCAGATGACCCCACAGCGGCAATGACCACGGTTTTTGTGCCGTCTGCCAAGCTGGAATACCACGCGCCCGAAGGCACCATTGAAGTGGACTTAGGCTTATCGGATATCACGGTGCGCGCCAATCCGCACGAAGGTGAGACGCCGCCGGTTAGATACTACGTAAGCAGCCATATGCGGCCTGAAGACGGCAGCACGTATACAGTGCTGCGTCGTGATACCCGTGACCCGCTCCAATATATGCCGCCGCCTGTCGAGGGCATGTCCATGGCGGATAAGACTGTTAACCGGTTTTTCGTCGAACGGGATCGTCTCCTGGCGATACGGGCAGAACAGGAAGCCGGCATATATGACCCGCTTGCCAGTCCTGAAGAAGTAGCATATGTGTTCAACGAAGTCTTGGAGAACGCACGGCCTGTAGAAAAAAGTTATGAAGACGTTGCACGCATCGTCGATGATATCATGCGCAACCCGCCAGAGATCACAGGACATGACTATGCTGAAGCAAACCGGTTGTATGATGCATTGGTGACGACATACCGCGCCGCTTTAATGACCCCGGAAGACGTCATATCGGGCGCTACCGAGACGGATCACCTCGTGTGGGACTCACCTGACAGCAATACTGATAACTCGACATTCCTCCATGAAAAATCAAGCCAGCCCATCATATCGTTATGGCATAGGCAACGGTTAAGTGCTGAGGAAACGAGCGCGATGATGGGCGATAATGCACGTTTTGAAGGCCGCAGAGGCATCCACACTACTATTACGCTTATTTATAATGGTTCTTCGGGGCTCGAGTGGACACGTTCTACCTATATGGCATTTGGGAACAACAAGGACATGAAACAGACGCACTTTCGCCTTGACAAGCACGATCGAGGACGGCCGACTTTAGAGCTCATTCGTGCGCTACGCGCGTATCTTTGGAAGGACATGCAGTAGCGTTTAGCGCTGGATAGGGTTGCCGCGCTTCTCTTTTGGCAGGGCCGATGCGCGGAATTGGTGAATCGTTGATGTGACCACACCCCAGCAGCTGGCGCCGTGCGGCATGGTGCCGTGGGTGCCGATGGCAAATTCGCCCTTGGCTTCGTTCCACCAGACGGTTACGTCGTTGCTGCGCGGGTCTAATGCCCGGTCTACGACGGCGATATCGTTATCGAAGACGCCCGTGTCTTCCCATTCACTGCCACGGACCCGGAACATGTAGGTGCTGGTGCCGTGCTGAATCAGTAGCTGGTTAAAATCCAGCGTCTGCAGGCTTTTATCTGCGGCGGGGTTAGGAAAACCGGCGTGTACGCTCACGCCGTCTTGGGGCTGGTCCTCTTGCATATATCTTATTATACCTCTGGTGTGCCTGTGGCTTTACTCGCAGGACGAGATTATTTAGAATAAGAGATTTATGACGCACGAATTTAGCGACTTCCCTCCTGTATCGGGCGAGCCAGACGACAGCGATTTTTTATATACTGACCAGTATGATGAGCCGGAAAGCACCTGGCGCGGTGATATGCTGCCAGATGGTGAGGACGCAACGGACGAAGAACCACTACCGTATGAACCGCGCCCCTTTGGCCTGCAGCAGTTCGACGGCCAGGATATAGCGCCTGATGCGCTGCTGCCAGATGAGTACAAAGGTGTTGCCAATGCGTGGTATGAAAGCCTGTATGGACGACCAGGAACAGGCGAGGCCGGTATCTTTGGCCAGCACGCTGTGTTTCATGATGTTGAACCGTTAGAGTATGGTAACACTACGGGTACCCGGGAGGGGCAAGTCATTGACGAGGGATATATGCGTTCCCAGAATCCGTACATTGACCCGGATGCACGAACCGTACAGAGCGCAAGCCATTTTGATTTGGAATACCGGACGCCTGAGGGGCGAGCGGCTATTCGCATCCTGAATGGGGGTGTATCCGTACGCTTTACGGCCGAACACGGCGACCCTTCCTATGCACACTATCAGTCTACCTGGCGTCCCCCACAGCCGCCTGGCCCGTATGAACAAGTAATATATAAGGATACTGAAGACGTGCTGGCCGCTGCCCCGCCCCTGGCGCCGGGCAGGGTGCCTTCGCGCGAGGCGCTAAAACGGGAGCTGGGTGCGTTGCGGGCACATAGTAACCGCCTGCAGCAGGAAGGCATAGCCTTGCCGATTGCCGGCGTACCGGAACTCCAGTATCTCATGCATGAGGTACTGCCCAACGCGATGCCGCCAGGCAAAAGTTTTGAAGATGTCCTGGATGTACGGTGGCATGAAACGGTAAAACGGCGTCCCCCTGCTCCGCTTGAGGGTAGACCGGGTGTCCATTCGGATGAAAAAATGGCGGCAGCGCTATACGAGCAAGTAATGGTCGCATACCGGAGCGGCACCATCAGGCCTGACCGCATTACCGAAGCCGCCGGAAGGATAGTTATTGCCGATGGTACCGCACTCACGCATATCGACACCATGATAGATCCCCGCTTTTCAGCACCCGGTGGGTTGATTCGCGGTTTTCGTACGATGACAACGCTCACCCATACCAACCGATACCATGGTGACGAGCTGGACACTATCCTTGCCAGGCGTAGAATACCGCTTCCGCCCGGCCTTACTGAATGCACTATCTCTGACCGGCTGATCTTTGGATATCACCACGAGAGCGGGTTATTTATGTGCCGTTCTCAAACCAGTCTGGCCGTTGAGGGCGTGACACTTGCGCGGAAGATGCCCGTAGCGTTCCGCCCCTCTTATAATTTTATGAAAGTTTTTCGCAATTATTTGCTCATTGGCCCACCTGACGCGTGATATATAGTGACACCCGAATTTATGCAAGCAGGATGCAATTGCCTGTTCGCCAATGGTGATAAATCTAGGTACGTATAGTAGAATGGGATTTTATGACCCACGAATTTAGCGACCTCCCCCCTGACCCATGGGAATCCGAAGACGCTGACCACCACCCACTATCCGAACTTGACGAGCAGGACGACGCCTGGCGGGCCGATATGCTGCCCACCGGCGACGATGCAAGCGAAGTGTTTCCGGATGACTTTCGGGAAGATACCGAGCCCCTGCCCTTTGGCCCGGAACGGTTCGCCGGTACTGAACTGGACCCTGATGAAATGCCGCCTACGGAATATATTGAGGCGGTTGATGCGTGTTGGGGTCTGCTGAGTGACAAGATTGACGGCGGTATGTTTAAGACCTACGGCGTTTTTAGTGATCCTAAGCGGGCATACTATACCGCCGGCACGGACGGCCAGGGTTTGCGCGAAGCCGATGAAGGCAAGACACTGGAGTTGGCATATGAGTCGCCTGAGGGCGACGCCCAGGTTACATTGGACCACAAAAAACAGCAAGCAGAGATCCGTTTTTCAGACCCGGACGGTAATGCATCGTATGGTCGCTACTACTTTGTGCGTAAAACAAACGCAGCATCACCCGAAAAATACGTCGTGGTGCGTAAAGATACGTACGACCCGGCAGTGCATGGTATACAGTCGGCCCCTGGTGACATGTTGCCGAACGACGAACGCCTGCTGCAAAGAGAGCAGGAAAAGGTTGCTGAAACATATAAGCGCGACCACGGCATTACCGACAAGGTGGCTGGCCTAGAGGAGACGCAGTTTGTGACCAAACTGATTGCTGAAGCAACACCTGTCAAAGTTGAATTTAGTGACATTGCTGGCGCCATACAGCGCGAGTATGGCTCGCGGAAGCTTATGCACCGGCGTGAAATACAACTGTCGGAGGATATGTATAACAAGATTCTAGAGGCCTATCAGGCTGTTACCAAACCCGGTCAGCCCGAACTTATTATCGATAGTAAGGGTATGACGACCGTCACGGCCGGCCCGGTTGCCGGCCCGAGCCCGGCACCGCCAAACTTTATCTTTATGCGGTTGCAACGCTTCGAAGACGCCGAGGGGGCGGATTTTACGCAGGCCGTACAAACGCGCGGCATTGAAGTGCCGGAATCTGTTACGTCGGGCAGACTATCTGAGAGCATCATAATTGTTCATTCCGGAAAGACCATCGGCTGTATGTATCACGCTGCCATCACGCAGGAGGGTGAGCTGGTCGCGCCGCCTGTTCAGCGTAACTACAGCCCAAGCCGCACCATTATGAAGGGTATACGCAATTTCCTATTTGCCGGCCGGACCGAACGGTAGATTGCATCGTTGGCTGGCTGTAGTGAGCCGGTTTACACGACAATCCCCGGTCCTATATAATTCCGGCTTATGGCAAATGAATTTGGTGATATTTTTGATGGTGCATGGCATCCAGAAGACGGCGACAGCCATTCTGAGGAACAAGTACCTGGCGAAATCGAATTTGAGGGTGCTGGCGATATGCTGCCAGATAAAGGCGCAGAGGTCGTCGACCTTGAGACATGGCTCTATGAAGAGCCACCTGCTCCATTCGGCCTAGACCGCTTTGAGGCCGGCGAACCGCATTTTGAGGGTAAATTGCCCGATGAGTTCTTGGCCCAGACGGTTACGCCTGCTTGTGAGGTTTTGCACGGCCCGGAGTCTTACTGGCAGAAGTATGATGGCCTGTTTGTTGATCGTGACGTAATTAAATACCCTGGAGGCCCGGCTGGTTCAGATGTAACTAAGGCGCTGGATTCGCTTAAGCTTGAATATCACGCTCCTGAAGGCATAGTGCTTATAACGAGCGATAATTCTCAGGCTGAAATGTGGTTTCATAATAACGATGATCAGCTCGTCTCGCATAGCCGGTATTATCTGGGTGTAGATAGCGCGGGAGAAGACATGTGGGCTCGTCCTGATGATGAAAATGAGTTTGACGAATTTATAGCCCGTACAGTTCTGTATAAGGGTAATATTGATGTCACTGCTGCATCTTCCGGCTGGTGGGACCGCAGCGCATTGGTTAGTCCTGAAGAAGTGGCGTATGCCTTCGGCGAAGTTATGGCCCGCGCCCGGCCTGCATCAAAATCCTACCACGACGTGCAGAAGGCTGTTTTAGCCAATGAACCTATCGATGATCCGCATATCCGTCGGGTGACCCGGGGGCTATTTAACACGCTGCTGTACCAGTATCGCTTGCGTTACAGTGAGGGCGACGTGGCAGCGCCAATTTCAGGAGACCTTACAACGGAGATTCATCACATGACTGGTGACGATGGCGTTGAGACAACTAATGTGACTGGTATGCTTAGCGCAGAGGGTACGCTTGTTAGCCGACCCTATGTCATGATAGTGCGCGAGGAACCTCTTGATACCACTGCAACACATGCGCTTTTGGAAAAAACAGGCCGTCCACCGGCATCGCTCGATAGTCGGCATGATAGTGGCAGCAGCATTGTACAAACAATATTTTCTCAGAACAACAAACGAGTTTTTTGTCATCAATATACCGCAGTTAGGCTGCCGGGCCTCGGCGTTCATACATTGCCTCCTGCCCCCGGTTTTCCTGCTGACCTGGAGTTGATCCGTACGTTACGTAATTACCTGTGGGGCGATGTCAGCGAATTCACGTTGTAGGGCTATGCGCCAGGAGTCTGTTACGACCGGGCGGCAACGACCATACCGATGCCAATGGCGATTACGGCCACCCCTGCCAGCCCGAGCAGGCTGAACGGTTCTTTGAACACGAGCCATCCCACCAGGCTGACACCGACGATGGTGCCACCGTATATCACCGGGCTGACAACGCTCAGGTTCCCGCCCTGCGCAAATATACGTATCAAGGCAATTGAGAATACGCCCACACATACGCCGGCCAGGATGCTGTATAGAACGCCGGCTTTGGTTGTTGCGGCGCCGTGGCCGTGTTTGCTGACGGTGTAAATAAGCAGTGGCAGCAGCCCGGCTAAACCGGAAAAGATGCCGTTGGCGACGAAGTCGTTTATTTTTCCACCGGCCCGTGACACGAATATATCAAAGCCCATCCGGAAGATGATGGCGATAATAAGAAGGGCGGCGATACTCACGGCTATTTAATAGTGTCTACGAACGCCACCAGCTCACGCGGGGTGATCTCGGCTTTTACGAGGTATGCATCGGCGTGCGATTCGATGTCGGCACGAATGTCTTCGCGTTGTTCGAGGTTGGTGGTGATAATAATCTTGGCTTTGAGCGGTTTTGCGCCTGGCGCACGCAGTTGGCGGAGGACGTCGATGCCAGTCATGGTCGGGATCATGAGGTCGAGCAGTACGATGTCAAAGTTGTTGGTTTGAGCCAGCTCCATGCCGCGCTTGCCATCGACTTCAACGGTAACGTCGTAACCGCCGCGGCCGAGGGCCCGGACATATAGTTCGCTAATGAAGTGCTCGTCTTCGACGATAAGTATTTTGCGGCCGGCGGCTGGTGTTGATTGGGGAGTGTCCATAAATGATTACCTGCTATAAAGGGAGTGGTTTTTAATCCAGCCATGTGCACCGCGGCTGATATCGTTATTATCGCCGGTTTTCTTCTCTTCGGCAAGTTTCGCGTATGGTATGACGGTAAAGCCGAAGGTGCTGCCCTCGCCTTCTTTGCTACGAACCCATATATGACCGCCGTGGGCGTCCACGATGGCCTTAGCCAGGTACAACCCCAACCCCGTGCCACCGACCTGGTTGCGGGAGCGGTGCGAACGGTAGAATTTCTCGAATAGGTTTGGCAAAACGCTGGCCGGGATGCCTGCCCCGCCGTCCTGGACGATGGTTTCGATCATGCCTTCGCTGTTCAGGTACGATTTAACGGTAACTTTTTTACTCTTGCCGCTGTATTTGACGGCGTTGCTAATAAGGTTGGCCAGTACCTCGTAGATGCTTACGCGGTCAACACCGGCGGCTGGCAGGTCGGGCGCGATGTCGGTGGTTATTTGGATGCCCAGTACACCGGCGTGCAGTGTTTCGTCATCGACAGTAGCTTTAACGATATCCGCCCAGCTGTCCTGATGCAGCTTGAGGGTGAGTTGGTTGTTTTCAATACGCGCCACGTTGAGCATGTTGTTAATGAACGACGTCAGCGACTGGGCCGCAGCCTTCATCTTATGTACAAAGCCGGCAGTTTCGGGGTCGAGTTTGTCGTGCAGTTCTTCCTCAAGGGCTTCAATATAGCCGCGCAGCACGGTTATCGGCGTACGCAGTTCATGCACAGCCAGCGCTACGAAACTCAGGGCCTGGTCGTCTTTGCCGTATGACTCGCTTTTATCAAAGAATACCAGCATGGTTTCAAAGCCTTCGGGGTTGTCTTTGTTGTAGTAGGCGGCCAGGTCGAACTGCGGCACGTCTGCTTCTTGGTCGGTGGCAGGCACATTCAAGCGCACGCGCTCCCATGTTTTAACGGCGACCGGGCGGTTGGCACGTACGTCTTTTTGCCAGGCGTCGAGGGTCTGGTGGCTGGTGCTACCGAAGGATAAGTCGAGCACCGAGTACACATTTTGGCCAACGGTTTCAGTGTCGGTACGCTTGATGACGTCAAGCATCTGGTGGTTGGCGAATAACACGGTGTCGTTCTTATCAAGCACGACCAGCGGCAACGGCAGCGAATTGGCGACGAAGTTTTTGCTGAGGTCGCCCGGGCGGGCGGCATTTGTCTTTTCGATGCCATCCACGACATTTGCCAGCTGGTATACGTGGCTGACCAGGTTCATGACCATGTCGTGGCCGATACTCTTCCGCTTAAGGTCAGGTGCCGGAACCATGCCGGCATCCGGGGCGATGTGCAAGATTGCCTGCCAGATAAGTTTGGTCGGCTGGGTGATGTACTTAGTGCTGAACCATGGCAGGATGGTCAGCGATAGGATTGAGGCGGCAATGAGCGCGGCAAACAGCGTTGCGAAGTTCAGGTGCAGCATGTGGTCCAGAATGTACCAGTCCGCCAAGATGAGCATGTTATTTATCAGCAGTATGACAAACAGCTGGTTTTTTACTTGTTTGACGAATTTTTGTAGGTTGTCCATAGGGTCCTTACGGTTTGTACGCTATGCGGCTGGTGTCTGCCACAGCAGTTAGCCAGGTTTGGCCGGGATTGAGTTTAAGCGGCTTGCCGTTGGCGTCGACGATCGTCAGCTGCTCACTTTGGGTGGTCTTTTTCCAGGTACCTTCGGTTACCGTACCATCTTGGAACACGTAGGCGTGGCCGCTGCCCAGGCTGGCGTAGGTGGTGTGGATGCCGTCTGGGTTGATGCCCTGGTTCATAACCAATGCTATAACGACGTCTGGCGATAACTGGGTGCTTGCGCCGGCTTCGGTGACGACATTGTGGGCGGCTCCACCTTCTGAACGCAAGTATTTGTTACCGGCTGCGTCGTAGTCGTAGTGCACATTGAACGCGCTGCTGGAGAGGGTGAAGTCGATACTCTTGGCGGTGGGCAGTTCAACAGCTTTAGCGGTTTTGCGGGGGAAACCGGTGAATGTTGACGTGCTATACCCCTTTTTGTTCGATAGGTCGAATAATTGGTCGAGACTGGTGTATACATTGTGTGGTGCGACACGGGCCGTAATGCGGCGGAAGTACGAACCGTTGGCAAATTGATCGAGATCTTTTGCCTTCCAGTCTTTGAGGTCCTGGAGTGCTTCGGGGCTGCCGCCGACGTGGGCAATACCAGCGTCAAAGCCCATAGCCCACTGTATGTAGTACGGGCGCACCGAACGGACGGGTCCGAGGTACGACGGATTTTTATCCTGGAATAGTGTAAGGAATCGGGTGATGCCACCTTCCGCGACTGCCTCAAAGACGACGCTTGCTCCATCCAGACCGGACTGCGGGCGCGCGTCGGTGCTGTTCTCTACCATTACGCCAACGACAGGGCGAGTGTTTATGACAGGGTCAACTTGCAGGCCGCTTAACGTCGACGCAACGGTTGTAGGCTGTGGGATTGTTGCTGCCTTTTTCACGACATGAGGCGTCTGAACGACAGGCTGCTGCTTATGGAAGAACAGTGCATATGCCCCTGCTCCGCCGCCGCCGAGTACCACGATAACGATAGTGATAATGAGCGCCCACTGTTTTTTGCTCAGCGAGCGCAGTTTTTCCTTAAGGGATCGCTTTGGTTTGGCTGCAGCTGGCTGTGGCGCATCGCTTGCCGGCATGCCGGACGATGTGCCCTGCTGGGCTTGCGTCTCTCCGGCGGTAGGTGGCCGGAAGTCGTGGTGTAAGTGGTCACTCATCATATGCGATGCCTGAGTAGGGTCGACTGGCTGCAAATTAGAAACCGGCCGACGGAAGCGATTGCCGTCATTCATACCGCTATTGTATCAGCTTATGCTTACGAGTTGAACGATTAGCCCGTCACTTTTGGCCGGAACTTTGGTATCCTTGAGTGAGATGAAAAAACAAGCAGCCCTGAGAGCGCCCTTGGGGGCGAGCCTTGTCGTCCTTTCCTCAGTCATATATGCAAGTTATGGCGTGTGGGTCGTGCTGGTGGGCGACGCATTCGGTAACTTCATACAGGCGGTCCTTCGTTCGGTACTGGTTGTCCTTCTTTTGCTGCCGCTGGCAGTGCGGCGTAAGCAGTTTTCTCCCATTCACTGGCGCCGCGACGGGTGGTTGCTTGCGGGGCAACTCGTTTGTTCGCTATGTATCGCCGCCCCGTTCTATTATGCCGTGTCAAAAGTCGGCGTCGGGCTCGGCTTAGGGATATCGTATGCCGGGCTGGTGCTGGGTGCGTTCCTGTTTGGAAGGCTGTTCAGCGGCGAGCGGTATACCAAAGATAAAAAGCTCTCCACCGCCCTGGGTATCATTGGGCTGTGGTGTGTGTTTGCCCCGAACGTGCGTGCCTTGGGTATTCTGGCGCTGGGCGCGGCGCTAGTTAGTGGCTTAGCTGGCGGCCTGGAGATGGTCATCAACAAAAAGTTAACCTACAACGCCATGCAAACGACAATCATCATGTGGGTCGCGACCGCTGCCGTAAATATTCCCTTTGTCTTTTTGGTGGGCGAACGGATGCCGGCGGTGGGCATTCATTGGGTATATCTGGGACTCTTTGCGATCGCCTCGTTGGCGGCATCGTGGACGTTGATTACTGGCTTGAAACTGATCGAAGCTGGCGCGGCTGGGATATTGGGATTACTTGAGATAGTGTTTGGGGTGGTATATGGCATTGTCTTTTTTGGCGAACGGCCGAATGTGATATCGATGATAGGTATGGCCGCTATACTGATGGCTGCGGCCATACCGTATGTCCGTCATTATAATAGCCGTAAAGGTACTATTGACGGCTGATAGCGCTGGGCATGTACGGCTGCTTGCGGAACGATTATTGCAAGTGTGACAGCATGGCGCTGATGCGGCGCAGGCTTGTTTCTTTGCCTAGGACGGCTAATGTGTCGGCTAATGCCGGGCTAGCCGGGGCTTGGGTCGTAGCAATACGAATGATGCTGAATAGTATGGCTGGCTTCTGGCCGGTGGTTTCTAACAGCATGTTTAGCTCGTCGGTAAGGTGTTGCACGCTAAAGTCACTGGCTTCGAGTACTTTTTGTGCCTGTATGAGTAATTCTTTTATCTCGGCGGCGGATAGCTTTTTGAGCTGCTTGTGGTCTTGCCATAATGACGGGTTTACCGGCAAATCGGTAAAGAAAAATGCGGTCAGTTCCGGTAATTCTTTGTAGAACTTGAGGCGCTCTTGCACGAGGCCGAGTACTTGTTTTTTGTAATCGTCACTTGCGCTGCCGGCTTCGGCTGGCCAGAAAGGAGCCACGCGTGTGTATAGGTCGTCCAGCGGCAGCGCACGGATATGTGCGCCGTTCATCCAGGTCAGGCGGTGTTCGTCAAAGTTCGCGCCACCGTGCTGTACGCGTTTCAGGTCAAATTTTTGTATCAGTTCAGCAACGCTGAAAATCTCTTGTTCGGTGCCGTCGTTCCAGCCAAGGGTGGCCATAAAGTTTACGAGTGCTTCGGGCATGTACCCTTCGCGGGCGTAATCGAGCACGTCTTTGGCGCCATCACGTTTGCTGAGTTTTTTCTTGCCGTCGGGGCCCATTACGAACGGCAGCGTTGCCAGGACTGGCCGCTCAATGCCGAGCGCTTCATACATATTGAGATATTTCGGCACGCTTGCCAGGAATTCTTGCGAGCGCATAACGTGGGTGACTTGCATGAGGTAATCGTCGATGATGTGTGCGAAGTTGTAGGTGGGATAGCCGTCCGATTTCATGATGATGTAATCGTCGATTGACTCCTCACCTGCTGAAAGGTCGCCCATGACAGCGTCGTGCCAGTGGTATGGTTTGGGGTCGGACTTTAGGCGTAGCGGCTGGCTACCATCCCAGACCGGTGGATTTTCGGGACGATGGGTGCGGAATAAGAATGGTTTTTTAGCAGCCCTCGCCTGTTCGCGGAACTCGTTAACTTGATCGGGGGTGTACGGGTCGGCGTAGGCGCGGCCCTCGTCAACAAGCCGTTGTGCCCATTCTTTATAGATGGGGAGCCGGTCACTTTGTTTGTAGGGGCCGTATTCACCGCCAATATCGCCAATGCCTTCGTCCCAGGTGATGCCGAGCCATTGCAGGCTGTCCATGATGTGCTGGCCGGAGCCTTCGACTTCACGGGCTTTATCGGTGTCTTCAAGGCGCAGAATAAACTGGCCGCCAGTCTGGCGTGCCAGTAGCCACGCAAACAGTGCGGTGCGTATGCCGCCAACATGCAAAAAACCGGTTGGGCTGGGTGCAAAACGGGTTCGTGCTGGCTTCATGCCGCCAATTATAACAGATGTAGATGGCCTTTAGAAGGTATGGGGTGCGGCTCTCTCCGCATAGTATACCCGTGCTCAAACACCTCTCGCCGCTGCTCGAGAACTGCGCGCGGGCACACTATGCTGCGCGAGCCGTAGCGACGTTTTACTAGAGGCTGGCAGCAAGCTGGGTGATGTCTTGCGTAGACAATGGGGTATTGGTGGTCAGGTCGTAGCGCACGCCGCGGTCAACCCAGACAGCGTTGCTCTTGCCGTATACGTAGATGTTGCGGCCACCGGCTTGAACAGTTTTGTAGGTGCCGTTGCTGAGGGCGACAGTGTTATCGACGAGTGTTTGGCTGTTCCAATCGGACGGCTGCTGCGTAACCGTGTAGTTGTTTTCGCCCTGCGTAAATCGCATGCTTACGGTGTTGCCAATACGCTGTACCCCGCCCTTTAGTGCGTAGCCTTCGGGCTTGTATCCGGGCATGTCGGCGGTAAAGCCCGCCTGGACGCTGGCGACATGCAGTTGTATGTTTGGCATATTCAGGTACGCTACAAAGCCGCCAATAACCAATAGTGCGGCAATGCCCGCCATGGTGTTTATGAGTTTGCGGTGGGCGACGTGTCGCTTGGGTGCGCGGTGGGCTGGCTGCTTGTGACTTTCAGCACGGGCAAGCGCTGCTTCAAAAATGTCGGTGTCTTCACGGGGGTGAGCTTTGACCATTGGCGGAGCCTGCGTTACGGCAATGACGGGCACGCTGTGGGGCGTGGTGTGCGGCATATTTTCGATGGCGGCTGGCGAATAATCAGGGCGTACGGGCTGGAAGTGCTTAATGCCCTTAGACATATGTACGTCTTTGGCACGAGCTAAACGCTCTTCGTCCACCTGTAATACTGATGGTTTAGCGGCAATGGCCGATAGTGGTTTGGCGGCGATCTCGGCCGGCGCCTGTGGCTTGATAGCTGGTTTCATAGCGACAACAGGTTTGTGCACTGCCCGGCGCATGAGCGTCTTGGATTTTTCGGGTTTGTGCGCTTTGGCGTGCGCGGCTGACGTATGCACGGTAATGGCAGTAGCGGTTGATTCGGTGATGGTTGCTGCCTTTACGGTGCTGGCCGCGGTTACGGCGAGCGCTGCAGCTTTAACAGCGGCAGGCTTTGCGGGTTTTGCTACTACTGGCTTAGCCATCACCTTCGGCATGGCGTGTTTAGCGGTAGCTGACGGTGCCGCAACGCGGGCCTTTTTGAGTGCTGGCGGCATGATATCGCTACTAACTGCCGGTTTTGGTTTAGTAGCCTTTACCACATGCGCATTGTTGGTCGTGGGACGGATAAAACCATCAATAGCCTTGCCGTGTGATGACCCTGCTGCTTTGGATGATCCAGATGATTTTGATACTGCGACAGGCTTGGCGGTCTTGTTTGTAGCGACCGGCACATGTGCGCTGGTACTGCTACTGACTCCTAAATACGCACCTGTAATGGCGTCATATCGCTTGCCGTTCAGTTCTAAGACGTTTTTAGCCACGATTTTGTTGTTACCCTATCTTTACCGCATAAGCGTAAGTTATATGTATAGTACCGCAGCTGCAGGCTGACCGCAAGCAATAAAAAATTGTACAAATCCAGCCATCAAATGGCGTATAATACAAACGAACATTATGGATTTCCTTGATCCCAAAAAACAAAAAGCTCATGACCGGCGCCTAGCGCTTGGGTATGTATTGATTGCCCTGTTACTGTTGCTGAGCACGACGGTTTTGCTGTATCAGGCGTACGGTTTCGGTATTGACCGCAGCGGCCATGTTATTCAGAATGGCCTGGTATTTTTATCTTCCCAGCCGCAGGGTGCTGATATATATGTGAATAAAGAGAAAAAAACACAGACCAACGATCGCCTGGTACTACCAGCAGGTGCATATACGGTGGAGCTGAAGAAAGACGGCTACCGCGATTGGAAGCGTCCGATTACTATTGACGGCGGCAGTGTCGGCCGCTTTGACTATCCATTCCTGGTTCCTACTACCCTTGCAACGACCACCACTAAGCAGTACACGGCCACCCCGTCGTTCCTTACGCAGAGCCGTGACCGCCACTGGCTGGTGACGCAAGGCTCGTCCCTGGACCGCTTTGACGTATTCAATATCAACGTCAATGCCAGCAAAACCACCGTGCCAGTGCAATCACTGGACGTCCCTTCTGATATATACACTGCCTCGACCACGACCAAAGGCTGGACAGTTGTAGAATGGTCTGATGATAACCGGCATGTGACGCTAAAACGTGATTTCGATAAAGACAGCCAGTCAGGCAGTGAGTATATTTTATTTGACCGCCAAGACCCCACACAGTCTCAGAATTTAACCGAGCTGTTTGGCGTGAACCCTACGAATTTGGCCATGCGTGACAAGAAGTTCGACCAGTATTATCTATACGATCAGAACGCGCAGCAGCTGCTCACGGCCACCGTTAAGAAACCGACCCCGCAGCCGCTGGTCAGCGACGTGGTGGCCTACACGAACAACGGCGATATGCTACTCTATGCCACGACCAATGGCGCCCAAAATGGCAAATTAGCCGTCAAGCTGCGCCAGGATACCAAGACGTATGATGTCCGGCAAATTACGGCTCATTCTACCCCGCTGTTGGAACTGGCTAGCTATGGCAACACCTGGTTTGCGGCCGTTGGTGCCCAAAGCGAAAATAAGGTGTATGTCTATAAGGATCCAGTCGGCCAACTACTGAAAGACAGCAGTCATGTGCCGGTGCCCGCCCAGATTTTGAAAGTTGATGCCCCGAGCTTTGTTTCCTTCTCTAAAAATGGCCGCTTTGCGATGGCTCAAAACGCCACGCAGGTGGCAGTCTACGACGAAGAAACGGATAAGGGGTATGTATGGCAGTTCAAACTGCCCATCGACACCCCGCAGACACATATCAGCTGGATGGACGGTTTCCGCATGACGTATGTCACCGCCGGCAAAGTAGCTATTATGGATTTTGATGGCACCAACAGCCAGGTACTATCGGCCGCCAACCCGGCCTACCTGCCGATGTTCAACCCGAACTACAATTACCTGTTTACGCTCACGACTCAGAATGCCATCAGCAATACGCCGCTGATGACCCCCGCTGACCTTTAGATTATAGTGGCCGCACTAATGTGGCGGCGTCAGTGTCTGGTGGGTAGTATTTGAGTTCTCCGGTGAACCCGGCGGCGGCATCATATGCCACGAATAGCTTCTCGGCGACTTCGGTGCCGCTCATTTCGGGGGTATAGACGCCTTCTGTTGGTCTGTCATCATACGCCCGGCCGTACACAGCGCCGTATGCTGCTTCGGCATTGATCGTAACTTCCTGGCCGAGTGTTTGCAGCGCGGCTGCCATTTCAGCATTTCGCTGCAACGGGTCCGGGATGTAGTCGACGTTGGCGGCAGCGATTCGCGTCATGCCCTGACCATGGGCAATAAACATGCGCATGTCCAGCCCGTTTTGGGCGTGTGAGAATTGGTTGGCGAGGTTATGTAGCTCGGCGGGTGATGGCAGTATATGGCCGATGTTGTCGGGGCGGTTTGGGGCGTACTCTGCACTATGGATTTTGACATATATGGGGTGCTCGCTGAGCGTGCTGATGTCATATGGCAGCTGTGTCGTCTGTGTGCGATGCATACCGGTACGCTGTGTTTCGCCGCCAAGAGAATACCAGGTACTGCTGGCCGGATCGAATATCCACGTGCTGTTGGCGACGGTTTCGCCCCGTTCGCTTGCGGCGAATGTCAGGTGATTTATATCGCGCAAGCCGTCTTCTAGCGAGCGGGTAACACGTTGCGGCAGCACGGCGTGTTGTAGTGGGCCCTCGCGTTGAATGAAGTATTCTTCAGGGGTGGTGTTGGGCATTATGATTACCCGGTCCGGGTCGGTTAACGCTGTGACGTCAAAGTCGGCTGCTTCACCGATGGCTCGCGTCGGCTCCATGCCGGACCGCAGGCCGTCGGTAATTTGCTGCAGTAGATCGTTTGTCGACTGGCCAGTCGCCGGTCCGCCATAGGCTAGGGTGTTTTTAAGCTGGACGTACAGGTGCGAGCGTTCGGTGCTTGGAGCAGCTTGTACTGCCTGGAGTGTCTCAACGACCAACGCCGGATCGGCGCCCGCGATGTCGAACACCTCCAAGCAACTCTGGAAATATCCTGCATTTTTGACAGTCTCTATAAACGTGCTGGTATCAAGGTAGCGCTGCACAAGCCCTATACTTTCACCGAGCGGCAGTCCAGCCTGGCGTGCTGCGGCGACCAACTCCATACCTTCTTGCGTGAAAAATGTCGATGCGCTGTCGTTCAGCAGTTTTTGTAGTGCTTCAACCTCTGCGGTCGTGGCCAGTTGCGGCTCGGCGTCGCGGGGCATCTTGAGGGCGCCTGCGACACTGTCTACGAGACGTCCGGTATCAACTGGAGTTGGTAAGCTGGTCGGCGGTATTGTTTTGAGTACGATTTTTTTGACCGTTTCGGCGTCAATGCCCGCCTCCTCGGCCGTATTCGTAAGGTTGGGCAGACAGTTCAAAAAATCGCGGTGTCCGGCGTTTGGGTCGGTTATGTCTTCGCCGGCGCCATTTTTGCCGAGCGGGCGTGAATAGTTATACGCATCGTTCGCTGCTAATAATTCGTCGATGGTTGCACTGCCTAACTTGGCGGCATTCACCCCAAGCAAAGTTGCCAGCTCGCTATCTACTTCGGTCCGTTCAGCAATCTCATGTCCCGCTGCCGCTTCCGGAATAGCGACATCAGTGTTGGACTCGGGCGTGTCGCCTACTGGTCCGGTAGTCTCACCGCCGTCGGCAAATTCGTCATCTTCGGTGCCGTTGTCAAAATACAGTCCGTCGCGCTCTTCAAAGTCGTATTCGGCGTCAGGCACATCATCGAGTTGCTCGCCTGCCATGCCGGGGTCTTCGCTATAGGGTTCAATTGGTTCAGGGAATGCAGAAAATTCAGGCACGACGTTGCTCCTACGGTGTGATTACAGATATAACAATATTTAAGTCTACACCACATGCTATGGATGGTATAGTAGCGGTATGCGAACAATACAACGGCAGATCGTTGGGGCGTTTATATTCTCGGCAGACAACCAGTTATTGCTGGGTAAGGCCGGTGTATTTGATGGTCAGTGGGTTATTCCGGGCGGTGGCATTGAACCTGGTGAAACGCCGTTGCAGGCGGTCGTCCGCGAAGTACAGGAAGAAGCCGGTATTGATATTGGCGGCGAATCGATTGTGCCTATGGAAGGCGTTATTAGCGGCGAAAGCGAAAAGACCCTGCGTACCACCGGCGAACGGGTGTTCGTGCAGATGCGCTTTAATGATTTTTTGGTCCGTATGAGTCAGCCAGCCGCTGCTATTACGGTAGAAGTCGGCGACGACTATACCAACGCCCGGTGGGTACCGGTATCTGAGCTGCAACATACTGTGCTATCACCAGGCGTTACGCAACGCTTACAAGAACTCGGCTACTGCACATAATACTTACGATTACGGCTGCTACCGCCGGAACCAGCTCGTAACCCGGCTCCACATGCTGGGGCTATTGCTGGGCAGCTGCGTGGGTGCGCTGCCGGTAGACTGCACGGGTGCGGTACTGTTGCCACTCGGGTCGGGCGTGATCTGTTCACCCCATACTACCAGGCGATGCAACGATGTGCCCGGCGGGTCACAGGTTATGAGTGTGGCGGTCGCTGGTTTGTCGGCGACCGGGTTCAGGACGCCAATTTCGGTGGGATCTACGATCTTCTTTTGGTAGACCTTATAGGTGTAGAGTTTGCCGTTGTAGGTGAGGTAAAAGATGTCGCCCGGTTCTAACTCGTGCAGCAATACGAAGGCAAATTTGTACTGCCCTTTATTGAATATGTTGTTGCTGGAGTGGCCGAAGAATGCGGCATTGCCACCCTGCCCTGGCAGCGATGTGGTGGGATAATGCACGACGCCGTCTTCTAGTGAGTTTTCGATGTCATCGTCGCCGGTACTGGTGCCGTAAATAATGGGCAGTTCGACGTTGATTTTAGGGATGATAACTTCGTTCTTGGTGGTGG